>Ga0123352_10016501_pt1 | contig 11768 bp, 5 predicted proteins | sample TergutLab28metaG_FD_89700 | JGI IMG/M metagenome (GOLD analysis project Ga0123352, IMG submission 89700) | Labiotermes labralis P1 segment gut microbial communities from Petit-Saut dam, French Guiana - Lab288 P1 | ecosystem: Host-associated > Arthropoda: Insects > Digestive system > Gut ...
TAACACAAGTATAGTCTCGAGCTCCTGATGATGGGCATATAAGTGCCCGAAACATGTTGAGCAGATTATAAGTGCAATAAAGCATTCAGTAGCATCTAGTTGGTTTTCTTCTCTACGCTTGAACAATTATTTTTTCGAAACATGCAGCGGATAGTTTAATTGGAATAAGCTGAGAAAAGGCTGCGTCTTATTGGTCTCTCTCACGTATATGGATCACGATGCACGGTCCAGAGAATGTAAAAAAAATGATATCCGTGGCTTCATTTGGAAAGATCAACCAGACAATTCAAGTCTACTCTCAGACGTCGGAATATTTCTCACCGAAACGCAAATACCGCAGAAGCTGACTGCGTCGATATATAAAGCAATGGACTTAACGCGAAGTATTCAGCTGCACAGTAACGATGTGTACAAAAACCGTCAACAGTTTGGTGTCAAGGGGTTATAGTGTTTAGAGCTTTAAGCGTAGCCGAAATAGTGCACAGCAGTAATAATATTAGAATAATGAGGCAAACGTCTCTGAGACGCTCTTGAGTCGGACTACCTGTTTTCAAGCATCACATCCCTTGAAGTGGAATTCTGCCAAGATGGGCCAATCGGTGAGCCAAGGCCCACTCAACCCCACCCCTGGCGCCGCCCGTAACCGTACTGTATATCCGAGTAACGTTACGTGCATTCTGTCTGGCGTTTTACACAACGAACTTCGAAATTCTTCATCATAAGCTACTTCAGATAAAGAGCACAAAAAGTATGATGTATCTTAAAGTGCAATCTCACTGATTTAAACCATGCTTAAGACACGATACATTTCCGTCACGGAAATGGTCAAAAGCATGTATTTACACAGTTTCCTCTAATTTACGTTGTAGTTATCTGTACAATATACCATCGCCATTTACACATGTTATACCAAAAAATTTCATGAATGTTACAAATTAACAGACGTGAGTACCAATACACATAACTTTTTTAGTATAGTTTCAATTAAATTTACTTCAATAATCAATACTAATTACAATATCTCTTTTTCCAATAACGGATTTTACACATTCACATATTCCTCCAGTACTGAAATGTGGGTTTTACGAACAACAGAACGGGAAAGAAAACACGACGGTACATCGTTAGGCTGGAAATACAAATCGGCTGTTAAAAAGTTATTCACGCTGAGTAGGGTCAAAAATTATTACTGACACCTATGTGGTCTAATACTTGGTCAACTGACAAATATCTGTATATGTATGTATGTATATTTATTTATTTATTTAATGTACAGTTTGCACGGCAAGATTTACACATTGTTTCACGTTACTAGTTTCTGCCCATTAGCCAGGCCATCATGTGACCTGTATGACGACACTATTTAGGTCAGATGATGGCCTGGCTAATGGGCAGAAACTAGTAACCTCAAAAACGTGTAAATCGTGTTGTGCAAGACTGTATATTAAGTACATATAATTTGACTCAAGCGCCACGGGGCTGTGTTACCTAAAGACAAATTTCTTACGCCAAAAGTTGGATGGCGGTATTACGTTCTTGTACTATAATCAGTTGTGCAGAAAGTGAATGTTATGTTTTAAATTAATGTAACCTGGATATTGATATCTGATAATGCAAAACAAAATAAAATATGTTTGCCAACTTGTATCCTAGACCAACAACATGAAAACTTGTCAGTAAGCGACCAGCAGTCGCACGAATGAGACAGTAATGGCATTATGCGCTGGGTGTAAAGAAAACTTAGAAACTAATATCGCACTAACGTAATCCAAATGCACATCTCATATTGGGTCTAACGGTAATGCAGCCACGTCGCCGACTCTAGAATTAGGTACCTGAATTTCCTCGAAGCCACACGTCACGTGACTCGGTATTCTGACATTCGGTACTTCTACACCGAATTTAGTGATTAGGTATACGCCGAAAAGAATAGTCTTCTGGAATTCGGTAGCAGAATAAGGAAAGATTTGGACATGACGGAGATGGCGGAAGGGAAGAGAGTCATATTGCTCTAGTAGGTTCGTGACAATGAAGATGTTATGGTAGGCCAGATGGCGGTAAAGGCAGATTAATATCGGATTTACATGTGGTAACTATTTCTAAATTCGACTCTTGGGTAATCTGCATATTAAACTTCGTGTAAGTTGAACACTGAATGTGTGGTCCGCCCTCAGCTAGCTCATTAACGTTCCTAGTAAGTAACTGACGTCGGTACTAGCGACGCTTAACACTCGATACCTATCACAAACAGTTCTAATGGACGCATTACTGTGCTTTAGTCACTGATCGAACTGTTTAACACAAGGTAACGATTCTTCAAAAACAGGTTGAAAGACAGTCAGTTATAAATAAGAAACTGCTGTGTTCGACATAATGACACAAAACTCGGAAAATTCGAATCCGAACACAACAGGGAACTAACCGGCAGAGCATAGCTTCAATTTCGGTCACAGACAACAAGTGTTTTCGTGTTGCTCATCCATAGCTTTGAGACACGTAGCATGTTTCGTTACGTCACCAGAAATGCTAGCTGGAATCCGATACATAATGCATGGCCGCAACCTAACGACGCTACAAACATTTAGACAGACGGACAGCAGACGGAAGGACCAATCACATTGCTATTCATTAGACTGATCGCTTACTGAAAATGACTGAGGTGTGAGTTTATTTAAAGACCCCGCTTCAACCAAGAGCCAATGAAACTGGCCAACGGCGTAAGTGGTCTTTCATTACGCCAGTCTTTTAAAAATAACTTTAAACAGTTAGTTACAGGCCTACTGCACAAGTCAACTGTACTCGACGTACATGGCAGTGCCTTCAGCACCAACCTCTCTTATCCAATTCTTACAAGGAGCACATGTTTTTGTTTCGTTCATATGAATTCTCAACTACACTCTTTTAACAGCAGTTAAATTCTATTTAGAATATACAGTTTCACATCCTGATTAAATAAGTCCACGGAACACAGTCCTTGCTCAAAACCTAATAGCTGCTTAACTAGTCACGATACTCTCTGTGTTTTATGGAACCAGACAGCTAAATATTGTGTTCACTACAGGCCCACCCAATTCACGTCCACACAATCCACCTCCAAAACGTGAAGGTTAATAGTGTATTTATATCGCCATTTCAGTCTTCCAAAAAGCCACTCTCAAACACATAAAAATACCAGAGTAAGAAACACGCATACTTAACTGAAATAATCAATTACGGCTAACAGAAATAACTGCATACGGCATGAATCACAGGACACTGGAAATCACTATTTTACTGAAGAAGCGCGTTTCGTAAATTCCTTAGGTAGAGGTCGAGACTGAAATACGAACTGAAACAATGGTCCGCCGCCCCCCCCCCATCCGTCCATTTTACTGATGCCAAGCTGTGATCTTGTCATAACTATTAACAACTCTCAACTCTTGACTGCTACGCCACGACAGAATAAAGACGACGCAAATTCTTACGTGTACGTATATTCACGGAAATACAAAAACAAACAAAAGTGTAGCAGGCTCATTGGACGTCCAAATCTAGAGGAGAGGGATTCTAGCCTCTTCAATAGCACAGAACAACAGAAAGTTATAAGACAGAACATCAGAACGAACCGACAAGGACCAAGCCTTTGCGATAATTATGGTGGCGGTATGATGAGTTGTATGGCAATAATTATCCAACAAGATGCAAAAGATTACAGTTTATTTAAATCTGTCAACTGCTCAACATGTTTCGGGCGGTATTTCACTCAATCAGCAGGAGCTCATAACACTGTATCTACAGTATATGGCATTAATCAGACCTTTACTCTGCCTGTCGCGAACGTGGCTGGATCAATCCAACCACGTTAGCGACAGGTAGCAGGTAGCAGTACAGGTCTGATTAATGCCAGATACTGTAGATACAGTGTTACGAGCTCCTGCTGATGGGTGAAATACCACCCGAAACATGTTGAGCAGTTGACAGATTTAAATAAACTGTAATCTGTTGCATCTTGTTACATAATTATTGCCATATTATACGATGCACGGTCCATTGAACATAAAATGATGAGTTGTAGTTAACGAAACGTCATTAAATAAGAAAGAGAAGACACACGTTAACACTAAAATCTACCTACTGTAGAAGAACGCCACGACTCGCGACAGGGAACATGTACGTACTAGTACGGTAAAAGTGTCGGATATGCCGATGAACGCCGGCTAGACAGTGGGAACACCTGACAGTCCCTCTGCATGCCGTAGCCTAGCAACCGAGCGCATGCCTTCTTGGACGCAGGTAGCCAGACTTCCGCATACTTCACTATTCGCTCCGTCACAGCAAATTAATAACACGGAATTACATCCAAGAAAACAGTAACCTTTTGAGACGGCCCATCTTGTTACGGGGTGAGTCCCACCGCAGTTTCCATCCTCCATGTACACTTACTGCTGTAGAGCCTATGTAAGTTAACTGACATATGAGAGCGGCATCGTCACGGCTTATCAAATCTCGTTGGATGGCCTACAGACCAATTACGATACGAGAGAGGAACCTGGTGGCCTATTTCAAAACACTAGCATTACATGCAGTGAAACTGTGCGCCCGAGAAAGTGAGATTGTGTGGGAGGTATTCTGGTTCGATTCTCCGGCTGAGAGTCGGATGACACATGCGTTTTATTGAATCTCTCGGAGCCTAGTGGCCCAGTATTACTTGGTGAAGGGGACCAATTATGCAGCTCGTCACTGTATCATTTTTCCAAGCCTCTTGTTTTTCTTCCCTCTTAATTCCAAACGCGCGCAACATTTTTTTCCTAATACACCGTCAGTTTGTGTTCGTCCAATAGGGCAATAATGTACACAATACTTTGTTTTTAAACTGACCACAAGTTGAACTGACACAAACATACTCCCACCGTGAACAATGCCTACTTTCCTACCTTAAGAGAAGACTTTCGCCTAGTAATCGCAGAACGAGTACGGTGTAACCTCCGATGATACAGAAAAGTCACTGGTTCGAATACAACAAAAAACAAGTACAGCATTTTCATAATCTTCTCTGGGAATTGCTCGGTAATACGAGAAACTAACGCATAAAAATAGACTATGACAGCTTTACACTTCGCCACAGATCAGCCGTCCGGCTACTCAGGCTTTGCTCAGTTTCTCCATTTTGTGGAATATTCAAACAGAGGATGTCTTCCACAGCGATCAAAGCGCCTCAATTTTATGTCCCGGGGTGCGTCACTCACAAAATGCCTCGTGAAATGAACTATGAACCAGAATGTAGATCAGTGGGCCGGGATAGCGTAGCCGGAATAGCAACTCGTTACGGGCTGGAAAGTTCGGGGATCGTACCCCGGTAGGAGAAGAGACTTTCTCTTCTTTAATGTCCAGTGCACACAAACTGTCACTTCTAACGCGCTGCACAGTATTTATTACTCACTGCCCCTACACGCTTCGGCCATAAGATATGGCCATTTTCAGGCAGCCACGAACAGCATGTTTTGCTAGTAATCATATGTAATTGGTAAAAATGGTGTCTATAATTATCCGCTATATTCAAATTGTGGTGTCAATCTGTAATTAGACAAAAATTAACATTTCATTAAAATTGCAATACACATTAGATGTTAAAATTGAGTACGTGCTTATCCATACATCTGTGGTGGTGAAAATCTTAGGTTTAATCTGGATCGCGATATCCCAAAGCTAGGTAATTCCATGTTTACACTATGAATGAATATGCTGCATCGTCCAGACCTAACCCCCCTGGCACACTCAGCCTCGTGAACAATTCGAAACACGGCCCTTTACCGAGGGTAAAGAGCTGGAGAGTAGCGTTGGCCACCCGCCCCAACCTAGTGCCCAGTTTAACAGTGAGTACAGCTATACCTGTACTCCCCTTCGTGTCTGCGTGGCATGTTGCCGGCAGCCCTTGACCTTAAGCAGAACACCCCCTTCAAAACACGATATAGCTGATTCTATCCCTGTTCACCTGATACCGTAAGCCAGACCCGCTCAACTCCGTAGCTCGCGGCAACACGTTGCTAGCGGAGATATTTTAAATGAGAAAAGTCTTTAAACTCCTTCTCTGGCAAAGCCGAGATTGAATGCCGAAGCAAATTCTATAACTTATGAGCTTTTTATTTATCAAAACATACATCAAATTACTAATTCATTTTGCAAAAAAAAAAAAGTGTTCAAAATGGCGACACACTAGTCTAGGATGTGAAATGCATTTTTTAAAACTATTCCTATTATTGTCAGTATATTTTTATTTCACACGATTTGTAGACAAACAGGTAAAATTGTACATAAAATTATCCTTATACGTATTCATTCTTCCTTCTGTGTGCTGAATTTCATGTTGCTTGCACCACGTAAAAGCTTGAGCAGGCCTATTGTAAGTGCAAGGTTTATTCAGCATTGAGTAGTTGCATTAAGCAAGCATTACGACTGGACTGGATTCTATAAATGTTATACTATTATCTTGTTCTTACGGCATTAATTGACAGGTTTACTACTTTCTAAGTCACTTGGCATCGAAAAACAATATGACAGTGAATGATCAACAGAGAAGCGTTTGGGAGCGATTGTGGTATATTTAAGGTTCCGTACTACTATATGTTGGACGCGACTGAAGAGATAAGCAAACATATGTCTGGATAGACGGTTTACTGACACGAGATTCGAAATTGGGACTTCAACGGCACGCAGCAGGTGTGAGCACCACAACATCACAAAGTTCTTTGGCAGAAAATTGATCTGACAGAATTCCATTTTCTCAGCATGTCCAGGCTTGTCTTACAAATGACTGAAATAACCACGACATGTTCTTCTGCCTTACGTCTCTATCCCCATTTTAGAGTTAGAGATATTATTGCAATAGCTCCCAAGCAAACATGAATTAAAGGTAAAGGCAACTAAACCCTAGAAGAGGCCATGAAGGCTCAGAGGGGGAACAGAGGTACAGCACTACTCATTCTTTAACCTGGAAGCTAGATGGGGTGGGTGGTAAAAGCCACGCTCCGGCCGCTTTACCCCGGGAAAGACAGCCGGCAGCCATTGTATAGAATGTTGGATAGGCCCCAGTGCCGGTCTGGACTGATGCGGAAAATCTCGCTTCCACCGGAATTTGATTCCCGGACTGTCCGGTCCTTAGTCGCTATACCGACCGAGATATCCTGACCCACAATCCAACATGAACTAACTTTCATAACTAAAATCAAAACTCCATACAGTACAGCACACACACACACACACACACACACACACATTCACTTCTATGATTTGCGACTATCAGATTTCACTTGCAAACGTATCAGCTGTTACAATCATTCGACGCCAAGGCGAACAACGGTGAACTGGAAATAGGAGAACCAAGAAAAAACGCAAACCAAAGGCGTGTTGTCAAAATTAGCACTTTTGTCATGCGCACCCTAGAACAAAACCTTCCCACAGGACCTCACCACTTGCATGTTACTCCCCAAACCATTAAAACATGTCCTTTAATCTCTCTCGCTTAACAAAGTGGTCAGAAAGGGATGAAACACGAGAGGAAGAGGCGATTGTCTCAGGTTCGTTCAGTGAAAAATAAGGCTGTATCAACAAGGCTACTGTTAGACCCATTTGACAGCAGGTAACAACGCGTGGAAAAGCAACCTTATCCCTACCGCTTGTCGTCTGTGGCTGTCAATACACACGAGTTTCTGCGACCACGAAGAATAACGTGCCTTACACAAATATTCCCCAGTCTTCATATTACAGTCAGAAGCTGGCCACCCCTGTAAGTCGGCCACGTCACAGTTGGTCACACTTAATCGGAACCGGCAAATTCCTTTGATATTATACACGACTATTGCTACATAACTTGGCCACCTGTTTATCTCGAATTTTGGCCACAGTTTGAAATTTTGTGCTATACTTTTTGTATAAGTTAATCCAACCTATGTTGGTCGACCTAAATAGTTGTGTAGTTTTTTCGTAATTCTGTACACGGGCCGAAATCCTCAGTCATTAGCATATCTACCTGTTGTCCATTTGACCCTTGTTCACAGGTACGGGCAATAACTCGGAATGCTGCAGTGGCAAATGGCAATGACAGGGTTATGTACCTGCTTTACAGCTCGACCACATGTCTCTACACTTCACACAAGTGATAGCGCACAGTTCACTTTTCAAAGTGTCGAGTGGTCGCCGTTAAGTTGGCAACTGTGCAAGTTGGGCGGCTCTGAATGGAACCAGACGTGGCCAACATAGACGGATTTCGCTGTAGCGTCATAAGAAATAACTCAACTGCATTAAAAAGCAAATATGGGCCTAAATACGCTTCTTGAAACAATCGATATTCCAAGTTTATTTGAAAATTCTAATAAAACTGCGTATTTTACTTTGCTGGCAAGAGGTCAACGAAAAAAGAAATGGATAATGAATTCCAGTTTCAGTGTCAATAACATGTTTACACCCGGAAATCCAAATACCAAAAGTACGAGAGGTACAAACGTTTCTGTAACCTATCATATTCCAGCAATCGAACAGCAAAAGAAGGTACTCACATCAGTGTAACACCCAATCCGGTCGCATACATGACAGACAAGTGAACCAAAGCAAAGCAAAAGTTTTACCCCACCTAGAAGTACACTTGATTTCCGCATGCCCCTTAGACACCGCATTGACCAGGATGATCATTTATTGTAGTCATAAGCTTATTGTTGCAGCTTTAAAAATCTCACAGCCTACTGCTAAGAATCAAAGTTACTTCCTTGCAATGTCGTAAATAAACAGGCACCACTTAAAAAAAAATTGAAACAAAACTTCAAGACCTTAATTAAGATCTGCTTTTTCTGTAATTCAGCTTTTTTTACAGTGGGTAGATTAAAAACCACACATCTTGGTCTACGCTTCGCCTAAACGACAGGTCATGCTCGAATGATAAGAAATTCAAATTAAATTCCCACTAAAACTCTTAATGGAGGCCAAACACGCCTTACAAGGACTTCGTACCAAAGTTCACACTGAATAACTGAAGAATAAAAAACCAACTAGATGCCACTTGTTATTTTATTGTACTTTTTGTAGGCTTAACATGTTTCGGGCACTACTACGCCCATCATCAGGAGCTCGCGACTATGATGTTGATTACCACATTGGTCGTTTCGTTCTTGGTTTGCTGTATGTTGGAGGTTGGGTGCAGTTAGGCTGAAGTAGTGTCAGGGCTAACTGCACCTAACCTCCAACATACAGCAAACCAAGAACGAAACGACCAATGTGGTAATCAACATCATAGTCGCCAGCTCCTGATGATGGGCCTAGTAGTGCCCGAAACATGTTGAGCCTATAAGAAGTACAATAAAATAATAAGTGGCATCTAGTTGGTTTTTTATTCTTCAATTATCACAATGGTGCACGGTCCAGTAAACATCAGATTCACACTGAATGTTGAATTTGAAACCCACTCACACTATTTAGGCCTACCCACAAGAGTGTCCAAATTAAGTGAACGTAATCGTGACTTCTAAACCAAATACCACCTCCAAATTATGGTGCTGTCATTTCCTGAACACTATGTGAAAATTTACTGGCGTCATTGCAGTTAAGGCTTCATTGTTGTTAATGGGTTGCACCACTCGAAGGCTTTATATTGCGTATCCGAACCTTCAAACAACAGCAAAAGTCACAACAATGATATAAAGAAAAATAACAATACAAAGATCCCCGCCAGACAAGAGACGGCTGGTCTAAATTCAGCCCCCCGGAGCAGTGCTTGAATTGTAAATTTAAAGGACGTGGAACGCGCGGACTGTCCCACCATCGCGGAGCCCGAGGGGAGTTCCACTCATGGACGACATACAATGCGGGGACAACCTAGGTGTTCATTTGTAAAACTGCGAACATCGGTGTAAAAATAGAACTTTGTTACCACACACCGTGTCGAAGCAAGGTCCAGAAACACGCCAATCAAACGGCGTAGTTTGTTAACAGTTAAACTGGGCAATATGATGAGGGACTAGCTAGTCGTAGGTGTACACTGCACAGATTATTTTCGCGACCGACGAAACGCGAGCATGTTATAGCACGCTGCAGTGGAGAAGGGTGGGATGAAAGAGGTTATTGTGGTTGATTCCATGGTACCATTCCTGCCATCTCCTGCTGGCATCACGAAATCTATGTAGAGAACTGTCTGAAATAGTACATGGTCAAACGGCGCAACGGGAACATTGCTGACACGCTATTGCAGCATGCTAGATAAGCAATAAGATATAATTCAAGACAATTCTCGTAGCTTTCCTGAAATGTTGTGTAAACAAAAAAAAAAGAACTTCAGTCCGGTCCGTCGGAGTTCTGGTTCAGAATCGAACTGCATTTCCCTTTAATATAAGTGAAAACCCTCTGTCACTGTGCTGAGTCAGGAAGTAATGAGACATATGTGTTAAAAATGGGTTTGGCAAATCCGTACCTGGGCCAGGTGTAGACGCCAGAAACCTCAAATCCGTAATGCCAGGAGCCCGAATAGGCTCCTTGTCCCTTTGGCCCCGTACAAACGCCGTGTCCGTGCGCTTTGCCATCCTCCCATCCGCCGCAGTAAGTGCCGCCGTCGTCGAAATCAAAGCGTCCACCGTTCACCATGGTCTTGGTGGTGGTAGCGGTACCAGTGGCCCCGGTAGACGCGGGCGACGGGTTAGGACCCGAAACACTGTTCACTTGGTTCTCTTGTTGCATTTTTATACAATAAAAGATATTAATTTAATCTCAAAGGACCTTGCTTCTTAAAAAAAATAACTGAATTTGTAATTATTAAAACTTGTATAGATCACCGTTTTAAACACGTATGCCTGCCCATATTCGTGGCGGTGACGAATACCACTTTTTCACATGTCACACAAACACGCAAACATCAGCTCGCCATCGGTCGTTTCGCACACTCCGACGCTCCCAGCGGGAGTCATGATTTGAACAGGCACTGTACTCCTCCGCATCATGCATCGTACACCTCATCCCCATTTAATAGCCTCGTCCTTATGAACCAATACCACGACTGATACCTGCGCTAGTTCGCAACAGATCTGTTGTGATGGCGCTGTCGTGCCGTCCATAATAGTTCCCGCTGTTGTTGTTGAGAGGGCAGCACCAATTGGTTACACAGTGTACTGCATGGCCTTATGTCTCACGCTGCATTATTTTGACGCAGTAGCACATTTAAGTGGGGAATTCTGTTACGACACAGCATGACGGGAGTGAAGTTAAAACCAATACGTTATAAGCTAAGCAAATGTTGCAACCGGATGTAACGTACAGCAGACCTTAATTAACTGCTGTTGTTCCTAAAATTGTGGTAAATTCCGCAGGTGACTCCAAAGTTCTATTATATCATATAAATTCATTTATTATCCTTCCATAAATCCATACAGGATTACATAGTACATACGGATATGGAAATCGTCATATTTGTTGGGATTAAGGGGTGACATCAACACAAGTGTGTACAACAGTAACATGGTTATTTAGTATGATAAATATAATGAAACAGGACAATACGGATTGTTTAGTGTAATAAAATATAATAAGGATACAAGTAAAAAATTAAAATTAAAAGTAAAAATAAAAATAGTGGGGAAAGTTAGAAGCAATTAGAGGTGCTCTTTGAGTAAGATATTTTCCTTCGTTACAATTAGTGGTTGGATATATACTAACATATTTATAATACAGACTTGTAAGTAAAGAGATGGAACATTTGTCCCAAAGCCCTCGTGTGTCAATTCAGATCATACGTCAAAATCTGAAAACTGGACGTA
>Ga0123352_10016503_pt1 | contig 11767 bp, 4 predicted proteins | sample TergutLab28metaG_FD_89700 | JGI IMG/M metagenome (GOLD analysis project Ga0123352, IMG submission 89700) | Labiotermes labralis P1 segment gut microbial communities from Petit-Saut dam, French Guiana - Lab288 P1 | ecosystem: Host-associated > Arthropoda: Insects > Digestive system > Gut ...
CCACACACACACACACCCACCCCACACACACACACACACCCCACACACACACCACACACACACACCCTCACTCACACACACACACACACACACACTCACTCACACACACACACACACACATTCTTTTGCATTTCGTATGACGGCCCATTATTTTAGGTTTTTTTTTGTTGTTGTTAGATATAACTTAGGCTATTTATTTCTCTTTTTAAACTTTTATATTTTTACAAAAATATCCTGGCCTTCTGCAGAAAGTAAACAAACGAATAGCAGAAATTTGTAACATTTTATTGCGTCACATCTAGAAAACCTAAAGATAAAGCGAAGAATTGCGCACGGAACTCAAAAAGCCCCCTTCTCGATTGCCCAAACTTAGAGATCTATTATCCTATTATTATTATTGTTGTTTTTAATATGTTCGGGAGGGACTAATTCACTCTACCTTAAGTTTGTGTGGTGCAACATCAAAGATTCACATTGCAACTGATGAATTACAAAGACACAGCAACGCACAATTTGCTGGTACGTTTGCAATCTATCCTGTTGCAGCTTCCCATACTTGCTACCTAAAGGAACTTACACGCTTGCCATCTTTTTATTTTACGTTTTAGACGAATATTACGTTAGTACAAGTTCAGTATTTCTCTAAGGCCTCTTTCCATGCAGTATTTTGGGATCCTAAGTAAGAGGGGCTAGTGTTCCTCCTACCTCTGCGGTTCGCGCTGTCTCCATGTTGTTATTACCAGTTGTAGAGAATTAAAATTCTTGGCGTTTTGGTAACCTCCAATGAAATCATGTCCATTCCAAGTTTCCTAAAAATAAATTCGGTTGTTGACACCCAGCATGATGATTTTAAGCCTTTTGTATACTCTTTATGAAGGAAATTCGGCTAAATGGCTCGACTGTTCCATTTCGGTTTTTGGAAGCAATTCTGCAATGACCTAGAAGGCACGAGGGCATTTGAATTTCAAACACCAATAATAAGAGTAAATATATGGTGGTTATTATTTACATGCAACAAATACAAGGACTATGTTATACTCCTGCCATAAAGCCATAAACATAAAGTTGCAGCCATTTTGTCAGTCAGATATGACAGCCGAAGTATTATCTCAGCTAACCCAAAATGTGCCACTGCCAAAGGGACAGAATATGTGGTTTGTGCCTGATGGGGCCGTTGTTCGTTTTCGCACGACCAAAGGCAGTTTTATAAAACTGTCTGCCCAAATCAATGCCTAGAACGAAAGAGAACGTCGTTGTGGCCTCCGCGATCTCCTGATCTCCTTCCTGGCGATTTCTGCCTGTGTAGCCACCTGAAGAGCATAGTATTGCTTGAAACGAGTAACCTTGAAGCATGAGCTCTGGAGTTTGATTGAAGTGGCTAAGATTGAATGACGCTTGCATGGAATTTTCGCAACGTACCGGGCAGTCTTTGTATCATAGTGCACAGCTTTATGTTCGAACTAACGGGCATAACTTTTGGTAAATTTTTAAATACTTTATTAACATTAAGACGTCATTGTGTTGACAATTGGTAAACCTCATACAGAAACGCCCTCGCAAAGCATTACATTACTTATTTCCTTGTGCTCCCCATCCTCGCTAACAAAGCGGTTGCAGTCACAATGGTTTGGAAGTTACTGGCTTCATTTTAGTGGTGTAACAAGTGTCTCATACTTGCTGTACGTAATGAAGTATCGCCCTATATTCAAGCCATAATTTTGTGAAGAAAGTGAACTTTTATCCTTTCCGAGAGGCACTATTTTAGGCCATTAGACGTAGATTACATCATACGCAGCACATTGCTCGAGTAAGTACATAAATGTTGCGACGAAACTGCAAATTTCGATCACCCATGTGCGAGGTAATAAAACAGAGATACTTACATATTCCGTAGCGATGTGTAAGTAATATGGAGCCACTAATTTTAGTTCTAAAAAGCATGAATATTGCCGTTTGTGCAGCGTGTGAAATTTTAATTTTTTTTTTTAATATTAGGCGTTAAAATTTTTAAGCCTTGTTTTCTTTACACAATAAGCTCAATATACGCTTTTCAATCATTCGCAGCTTAAAACGTACCGTAACATATAATACAGATTTTTCACATTTTTTTAGTAGGATATTCAGCTTTCAAAGCAACCTGCGATGAGTACTGATGGATGTATACCGGCTGCGTTTGTGGAATGGACCCGCTGTTACAGCAGCTGGCGTAGTTTCATTGATCGGGGATTAGCAAATTGTGGTCCGCCAGCCTTCGTGGGTGCGGCTGGCCTGAGAGCTTTAGCAAACATTTTTTACCTCGTGGTTTCAAGCTCCCGCCGGAACGTAGATGAGAAGTGCGCACTCCTGGGTTATTACGCAGCGAGTAGTGGTAATTTCTTTTAAGAAATTACCACTACTCGCTGCGTAATAAACCAGGAGTGCGCATACCCATCTGTTTCACCTCATTAGCTAGCACACATGAACTATTCGACCATTGTGGCGCAACTGCCTGCTTGCCGCTTTGGAATTACGACTAAATATCCATATTTTGTAATATCTAACAAGTCATACTTCACCATTGCCAGCTGGTGTCATTGGAATTTTTCATTGACATAACCTTCCGGTCACACTATGGCCCTGGGGTCGACTCAGCCTCTAACAGAAATGAGTACCAGGAGTATTTCCTGGGAGTAAAGGCGGCCGGTGCGTAAGGCTGACAACCTTACCACTATCCTGTGCCGTTGTCATGAAATCTGAGAACCTTAACTTCCTGGAACCCTCTGGGCCACTCCAGGCCCGTAAAGGGACTGATTTACCTTTACCTTTACTTCACCTTTACGATAAAGAACTTATTCTTGGCGGTTTGCACACACGTGGATTTCTTACCATGTGACCCAGTACTTAGCGGCCACCCGTGCCATAGACTTACAGTAAAGTACGCCCTTTTAGATGACTGATAGTTATTGTTTTTGCAGTTTTAGATTTTGGGCTTTGAGTCAACAACTCATCTCAATATAAAGCTTAATTTCGTACAAATTGAAACGAATATAAACAAGCCATGGACTAAGGCTGACTGCTTGGCATAAGCTAATGACGTGTTTTTTCAAAATATGGCTCGTGGGAAGCAAGTCACTGGGTTGTCGCTAATTAATTAATATAAATTACGACAAATTGTTTTAATTGAGTACCCATGCTTTATACATAGTCACATATATTCTAATTATATTTTTGAATGGTGATGTTAAAACCGTAACTTTCAACTCTACGTTATTCTGTACTAAAGTATCCCGCTGTGAAATAAATTAACACAGAAGAGACGCTTTCGTAGCGCAAAACATAAAATGACATTCTAAAAACAAAAACCATAAATACATATTTCCAAGTTACCGTAATATGTCACATACGTGAAACTTTTTTAAACAATGAAATTGAAGGATTACTGATTTAAAGAATATATTATGTGCCGAGAACTGAATAATGAATTTACTATGCGTATTAGCAGACTCTTTCTCTACCCTTAACAAATACGATTTCAAATCACAATGAATGTAGCATATTTCAGGAAGCTACACCTACTGAAATATCACAAGCAACAGTCCGATATGGCAAACGAAGTTCAAAAATAATCGACCAATATTGTTGCTATTTCTAAGTAATTCACACTATTCTTTGTTCTTGGATAACAGTAAATCTGTAGACAATTCTTGTGGTGGGTGAAGATGCGAAGTTTGTGATAAACGCTGACATGATGATTCAAATATAATGTTCCAGAGCTGGACAGACTGAAATGAGTAGGAGTGCTCTTAAGCGTTTAGTTCCGGACTTCTGAGAGTAAAAAATGTAGGTACATAGCCAAATTTCTGGGCAGAACTTATCCGTTGATTTTTAAAGATATGCCATCCTGTATACTATTACACTACAAGTAAATATTGAAGAAGAAATAGCCATAGCAGTGAAGTGAACGTATTTTCTTACCTCTTATATAAAGTGGGGATAAAACTGATGTCGTGACTTTCCAGGAATCGTACTTGTATCAATGTTTACTGATGTTATCATGCATTGTTCTGCAAACTTTAAACCTTCCCGCAAGTGCAATTTCTTTACATAAGTCATGGGGATTCTGATAAAATAAATCAAAAGCCATCAGATATTATGTAGTGACCAGATATTAAAGAAGAATTTGAACTACATTTGTCTGGTAAAATGTAACTCTACTCGTAGAATAAAAATTTTCTTAATTTTGGAGAAGAGTGTAACACAAGACTGTAACTGAATTTTCATTTATCTGAAAAAAAATTATTTACGTCTTTAAAATGTGAAAAAAGTCGATGGTAAGTAAATCAAATAAAATATTTTTCTGATATATAAACACGTTTAATAGCAACAAAATGCACCAGTATTTATTACAGCACTCCTACGTGTTTCAGCTACAACCTGTCGCATTCTTCAGGAAGCCATTCCATTCAAACACAGTAACCTGCATATTTTACCATTACGTTGACTAGTCACATTATATTCTGTATGTGTCTTTAAATGGTGTGGCTCCTTGAAGATGGCTACAGGTTGTAGCTGAAACATCTAGGAATGATGAATATTGGTGCAATTTGCCACTTGATATTTTATTGTACTTCTTATAGGCTCAACATGTTTCAAGCATTACTATGCCCATCATCAGGAGCTCGCGACTATGATGTTTTTTACCACATTGGTCATGTCGTTCCTGGTTTACTGTATGTTGGAGGTTAGGTGCAGTTAGGCTGGAGTAGTGTCCGGGTTGTAGACTGAAGTTGTGCTTGAGCCTGCAACCCGGACACTACTCCAGCCTCACTTTATCTTACATCCAACATACAGCAAACCAAGAATGACACGACCAATGTGGTAATCAACATTATAGCCGCGAGCTCCTAATGATGGGCATAGTAATGCTCGAAACATGTTGAGCCTATAAGAAGTACATTAAAATATCAAGTGGCATCTAGTTGGTTTTTTTATTCTTCAGTTATCACAATGATACACGGTCCAATAAACACCAGATTCACTGGCGCAATTTATTGGTATTAAACGTGTTTGTACGTATGTGAAGTTGCACGCAAGATGCAAAATATTACATTTTTCCGGTACACTTACAAATTAAATTGCCCTAAAAGCAGAGATAGTTAATCTGACTTATAAGTTTATTTAAAAGTTTTATTAAGCAAACATAACAGAAGCTCTATTCGGAGATCGTAGGAGTAAATTAACTTGTAATAAGTGCTTCATGAGCCAGTACATGGTGCAATATCATGGCTACAGCGTGCTAAACATATTGAATATGAAGAAAAATATAGAATCTCGCTGGAAGCTGGCAAGACCATTACTCAAAAATGAAGCACAGAGCAATGTCTTCTGAAATTTTAAAAAATAATGCAGATTCAAATCGTGACACAGGGATTAAAAATTTGTTTGTCAACAACGAAGTAAGTATAGCACATGTGAGGAAGTTAGAGAATAATTTTAATAATCATGATGAAATTAATATCCGAACAATATGTTGGCTTTTAGATTTTAATACTCTTTTCCACTGTCAGGGAAGCTGAAAATTACAGTGTATATTCTTCTTCTGCCTTTCAAGGATAGGCTTTAAGCCTGTTGCCGCTTCAGTCCAACATATTCGCCATCCACATATATCTCCACTTCCTCATGGACGGTAACTAAATATGGTTTTGTTGATTTGCCCTTTAGTATGTTGTGTAAATGTTCTATCCATTTTCTTCTTGTAATCAGTTATGTTCCTATAGTAAATACTGTATCATCTACTTATTCTTTAATGCCGAAACATGTACAGCTCTGTACACTTGTCACTGTATTGCATCCTGCATTTTCTTTCCCAGGTTTCACTTTCATACCCTTAAGTAGGCAGTTCTTCCTGACATCGTCCTTTTTGGTCTTCATTTTAAGCTGGTGAAACTAATTGCACAAATGTACTGATATTTATATGTAATGTTTGTATTTCCATAACATTCACAGAACTGACAAAGTCCCAGATATTTAAATGTGAAACTTGTTTTAATACTTTGGCTTACAAAACAGTTTGATACTGTAAATGTGTCCCTGAATTGCTATTGTTTAACTGTCCCATTTTCTAGTTTCGTAAAGATACTTTACTCTTCTCCTGATTTCTCCGTAATTACCTGCAATATCTGCATGGATTGAAGGATTGTAAGTTAATATGGAATTTATTTTATCTGGAGATATATTACGTTAAACGTGTTTTCAATATTAGATTTAAGGTATTGTTTAAAAGTCTTTGTTTTTGTTATTCGTAACACGCATATTCTTATTATCAATATATTATACAACAAATGCACTACGCAATATGACACATATGACACAGATGTGGGAGTTTATGTATGTCATATGTGTGGTATTACGAAATGCATTGGTTGGCTAACATAATGATTTTAAAACTCTGTTGGTCGTAAAATATATTTATTACATTTCCATTCCATTTGTGAATACAAATTCTAGTTCATAAAACAGATCTATTACGCTTAGATTGAAACTTTCATTTTAATGAATAAGGATTTTAATTTTTAGCATGTTTTGGATTTCATTACACTAATTTTTCCCCTGAAGTCATGATTAGACGTGAATTGTTCTTTGTAATGGAGGTACGGTGTGTCTTTTGGAGACAAAAACTAACACTTTAAATGTTATTTAGATCACCATCATACCCCATTTATTTTTCCATACTTTTTAAATTTTTTGTATACATCCTGTATGTGACACTTTTATTTGTATACATCCTGTATGTGACACTTTTATTTGTATACATCCTGTATGTGACACTTTTATGTGATATTGCGGAACGCTGGCAGAGTCAGTCAACAATTATTACTTGTCCTAAAATGATATGACTTTATTACACCAGACAAGCATTGTTCACAAGATCTGACCTTTAACACTATAAGCTTGCAGTTCAAATGGACTTAATTTGGCTCGCGAACTTCTCGGACTACCGAGGTTCTGCGAGATAAATCAGTGTGGAAAACAGAGCTTATTGAAATTATGCTTTATGCGTGTGACGCTGCAGAAGAAGGGAAGTAGAGAAAAGGTACGGTAACAAACCACGCATGAACTACGTAGTGACAGTCTGTGTTAGAATATGTAGCACGTACTTTCGGTAGACATTGCAGCAAGCTGTGAACGTAGCAGCATGGGAATATTAGCATCTGCATGCTTACGTTACTCGCATGCTAGTATTGAAAGTTATGTTATGCCGGATAGTGTATTCGTAGTATTTGAACTGTATTTGATACAAATGGTGTTCCGCCAGTTGGTTTTGTTCCCGTCTTCATGTGGTTGTCTTAATACTGACATATGTGTTGTTGTTGTGATTGTTGTTGTTGTTGTTGTTCCTTGCTTACTCCGAAATTTCCATTGGAAATTGAGTGGTCTAAACCCTGTAAATGTCGGAGTTCAATTGTGGAGGCTGTCTGATTATTAAAAGCCATCTGTCACGTTATGGGAGTCCCTACGTGTCATAGTCGAACGATTAACGCTTTGAAGACCGGTGTCCGTCTAAATTTTGTATAAAACTTCAGTTCCTACATCATAGAAAACAAAACCCGCATCTATTATAAACACCAACAAGTTCATGTTGTTGAAAGACGTGACAGTGTTAGCGTGAGAATTTTACGTATAGGCTGGATGCAATATGCATGTATATTTGTGTTGCAGCTGGTGGTCCATACACTTACACTGGCCTTTAAACGGTTATATGTCTTCTCTAAGAACATAACACACATATAAATAGTCATAAGTCGCGTCCTGTTATACGTTTGTACACACTTCTAAGAGTAAATGACTCCTGGAATCAAACCCGGTACCTGTACGATACTCAGCTAGTATTCTAGTCATCAGGTCACCGCGGAGGGACCAGGAATGACTACTGTCAGTGTTTAATCCCAACCGTCGCCATTGATGACGTCAGAAATAGTAATTTACCTTACGTAATGTGTTTGGTGTGACTGAGCGAATGGGTGAGTCACGCCTGGGTTGTCTATAACGATGGAGCTTGCTGTGCACATGACGTCACAGGGTGGTTTGTAAGGCTGATTTGGTTACAGAGTTCATGGAGTAGCCCCTAGACATTATGGGGTCCAATCCAGTCAGTACTCTCGGTACTATAACCAGTCACCTGACAGCGGGAGAAGAGCCACCACACGAAACAGCCTATGTATGAATTTTATCTGAAGGGGCAATGCCTGTAAAGCTGGTGTAATGAATTAACCACTATACCAAAGTGTAGAGGACCAATACAAGAAGTGGTGAAAGCGCTGTCCATTGGAGTGATACGGTTTGTTGGGATATTATCAATAGTCTAAATGTGAATGCCGCACGATACTACGCAGTTTTTAAATGTACACCTGTATTAAGCGATTAGTCGTCGTCAACAAACCAGAATGTTGGGCGCAGTCTCTATGGTTTTACGCTCCGTTTACCTAAGAAATTGCCGTAACGAAATATCATTACGTTTCAGACATCTATCATCACAAAATAATGTCAAATGGCAAGAAACAGGATGTCTATTTTATGTAATGTTTTATCATTTATCATGTGGACCGGGATAACTCAGTCGGCAAAGCGACTCGATACGGGCTGGACGGTCCGGGGATCGAATTCCGGTGGTGGCGAGATTTTCCGCACCTGTCCAGACCGGCCCTGTGGCCCAACCAACCTCCTATACAATGAGTACCGGGTCTTTTCCGGGGGTAAAGTGGCCGGGACGTGGCGTTAAACACCCACCCCTACCTATATCAGAGGTTAAAGAAAGAGTATAGCTATATATCTACTCCCCCTCTGGGCCTTCGTGGGTGTTCTAGGGTGACATTTACCTTTACCTTTACCTTTATTATTTGTCATAAGTTCATAACATAATCATTTAGTGGTTTACAGAATAAAACGCCTGAAGATGGCACCATGGTGGTGAAACATGCAGCGTGTACTGTCCTGCTGTGATGTCGGTATTCATGTTATGTGCCTGAAAATTATAATACCATTCGTAGCATAGTCCACAAACATTTTATGCAGTACAGCGTTTGCTGAAGGTGAGCCGTGTTTCAGCGTTTTTCCTACTTGACCAGTAAGGGTCAGACCGAAGCTGTAGTGAGATTTTATTAGACTTTCTGCAGGCTCTTGTCACTGTGTTCATTTGTCTAGCTACCATCATCGACTGTTAAACCTCTCCGAGACGCGGCCAACGCCGGCAGAGCGTCAGGTGGAGCGCTGGGCTGACGCTTATTGGTCAAGCAGGGGGAAAAAACACACCCTATACAATAATAAATGATTAACGATTAATGCCCTAAAATTATTACGTAAGGAGTCTTTTTAATTGAGACACGTTGTGTTTCCTGTGCGGTAGGAACTAAATGTTTTAATTATTACTTGCACGCGCCTTGCCGTACAAAGACTTTGTATTGAAGAGAAAAGCATTGTGATAGCATGGTACGATCAGAATTGCCTGTATTTACAGATACTCTTGCAATGCAGTTCTAGACTGTAGTCTCACAAAGTCTGTATGTTATCTAGCCTGTGACAGCCCTACAGTCTACTTCCAATGAATAGAAAGATGCATAATCTTAGTAACTGACCAACTTAATGCACAAACTCTTGTATTGCAATAAGTTTATTATATTCCTCTACATGTTTCGAGCACTATGTGCTCATCATCGGGAGGTCAGAATTGTATTATACAGCATCTGGTATCATCACACTGTCCGGTGCACCGGACGGCCACCTACAGAGTGTGATGATAGTAGATGCTGTATAATACAGTTTTGACCTCCTGATGATGATCACAGTAGTGTTCGAAACATGTAGAGGAATATAATAAACTTATTATAAAACAAGAATTTGTGCGTTAAGTTGGTCAGCTACTGAGATTATACTGAGATGCACGGTCAGCAAAACATCACCAAAAAAAAAGATGCAGTTGCTTCTTAGTACAGTCTGCTCAAAGAACAGTGTCTGTTCGCTCTGCATAGCTATTAGCCTTGCTGTACCTACGCCATATTTTCAAGCTGCAATATACTGCATGTACTGCAATATTCATACTGCCGGTTTGTAGTGCCTGCACTGAGGCCGCAGAAAGATGTCTCATGGATGACGTCGATGTCCAAGACGTCCCACACTGCGTACTTTTGTATTCTCGTCTCATCTGGCTGATACCAGTCCAGAACGAATAAGGAAAACGAAGTTTACGACGTGGTCACCACTAAACCAAAGTTGTCTTGCGCAGAATAGCTAGAGGACTGCAGAAGTGGGAAAGGGTAACGGCTTCAGGCCGATGTGGAAGGGGTTATTCCATGGGACCTTTTCCGACGGCCTTAGAATCTCTGGTTTGAATTGAACAATATTTTCCTCTAATTCGAAGCCTCCAGGTCGGCTCAAGAACCCACTCATCCTCCTACTTAATCAGTAAAAGGGGCTTTTCCCCGGGGGCAAGATGGTCGTAGGGTGTAGCCGGCCACCCACCTCGAATTAGTGCCGGTATTAAAAATGCGTGAAGTTGTATCTGCACTCTCCCATGCGTGTACGTATGTCCTCATGACATGGTCCGTACCTCAGCACTGGGACGCTGTTGCTGCTCCCTTCTGAATTGGCGATGACTTCTATTTTCTTAGCTCTAACGCGAGATTATGTTCTGCTACAGGAAGTAAAATTCGTATTAATCTCTTAAAGACGAAAATTAACCTAAATTACGTTCAGAGATTCAGTTCGTGCCCCAGGCTCGGTCTTAGTTATGAAAACCAGTTAGTTGATACTGCATTGGTAAATAACAGTGGCATTTTCTGAGATCCGTAGTTATTATTGAAAATACACTCACTGGGCAGAATTCGAAATTTTGAATGTTAGACCAGGTAGTATATAGAGTAAGCAGTTTGTCTGAAATGTTTAACCCGTTCTGTATTTTCTACGAAAGAAATTATGTCCGGTGACACTGCGTCATAACTTCTTAGATTATTGACCTCATTCATTCACTTCGCAGTCTGTCTTGCGACAGGTTCTTAGCGTCTTCCAGAGCGAGTTCTCCATGGATTGCGATCTAGCGCTTCCTTTTTTAAATTGCCAGTATCCTCTTTTTTCCTTGAGATCATCCAGTAGCTGCTTATGTCTTCTTCCCCGCCCTCCCTCTACTTCTATCCTTTCTTCTATCTTTCTATCAATAACTGTTTCAGAAGGCAATTTCTACGCAAGATGCGACCAATCCAGTTAACCTTCCTTCGTTTTATTCTTTGTCAAGATATTCCTTTCCTCCTCAACTTTACGTCATACTTCATTTTCCGCACGATCGGTTCAAATGATCTGCCGCATCCTTCTGCAGCTCCACTTTTCAAAACTTTCAGGTACATCTGATCTGCTATCCGAAGTGTCCGAGTCTCACACCACACGAAGCTATGCTCCAAATGTAACACTGTAGCAGTTTCTTCTGTAAATTTAAGTCGAATTTACGTGATATCAGGCTTCCGCCGCTCAGTAGACGAGAACTGCGCTCTTCTGGGTTCTTACGAAGCGAGTAATGGTAATTTCTTACCGACGTTTCGTGATAACCTGTCGGTCCCATCTCCAAGGGCCAATGGAACGATAGGCTGTCCCGAAACGTGGGTGAGGAATAACAAAGAATTTTTGTTATTTGAATAAAGGTTGACCAGCTAGATGATACTTGCTTTATTATATATTGCTCAACATGTTTCAGACGTTAATACGTCCATCTTCAGGAGCTAGCGAGTACTTGTTGTGTTGTGTA
>Ga0123352_10016506_pt1 | contig 11766 bp, 6 predicted proteins | sample TergutLab28metaG_FD_89700 | JGI IMG/M metagenome (GOLD analysis project Ga0123352, IMG submission 89700) | Labiotermes labralis P1 segment gut microbial communities from Petit-Saut dam, French Guiana - Lab288 P1 | ecosystem: Host-associated > Arthropoda: Insects > Digestive system > Gut ...
ACGATTTGAGGAAGATGGGAGTAAATAATTGGAAACAGAAGGCACAGGAAAGGAAACCATGGAGAGGAATAATTGAGCAAGCCAAAACTCACAAAGAGTTGTAGAGCTGAGGAAGAAGAAGAGAAGATAATTTTTCACTGTTATTATCAAAAACAAAATATGTTTCTGGGAAGGGTGAGAACTTGTGCATGTCAGAGTTATTGGTCACAATTTTTTGTTTGTTTGCTTTGTTTGCTTTTGTTTCACTGTCAAGCCGTTTCGCCACAGGCAGCATTGTTTTTGATGGGCCATGCGACTGCCGTTTTCTTTCATTATATCTCTTTTAACCGGTATGCAGATTTGATTTGCTGCACTGTCACAATTTCTGGCGCTTTTGATAAAATCGACACAATTCAGAAAGTGGTGCAAATTAAAGTTTACTGTTTGGAGTGAATTTCTAAGGCCCGTAGGCTGGAGTTGAACAGTGAATTTCTTAATGATACTGGAAAATGTGCGCAGTGGCCTTCCAGGATTTCTTGAACCGTGACAAAGATGTATGTTGCATTAATTATGTGTTATTGTGCGTTGAAATTAAGTAATGGTTTTAACCAAAACACAACGAACTCCTAATGGCGTCATTATAATACATATAAATTTGTAAAAAAAAAAACCATATTGAATTACAGTCACTGCAGTTAATAAAAGAAAGGATTTTGTGTAGGTAGTTACGGTTAATTTACTAATTGTTTTAAATTGCCAAATTTAATTTTTTTTGTTCCAGGCCTTTTTTATTGACATCAGTTGAGTCTCAGGGTATAAGAGTATGGAAACCACTTATCTGGACTGTCGCACTGGCATGACAGTTTTTCCAACAGAAAGCACACAGGACTGTTTATCTTTCCTGTTTTGTCCCGATTCCCACGTGTTCTCTACAGCCTTGCTACTTCGTTGCTGCGCTGCATAGGATCTAGTGCTACCAAGATTATCGGGTCCTGTGTTTCCGCCATTGCATTCATTGACTTTAATTCACAGCGGGATATACATAGCAGCTTTACATGTTGAGAATAAACACCGATTATTTCTCTGGATAGCATTGGTTCTTGTGATGCAGACCACCGCATGTTTTCTGTGAAGTAGAAAGTGAATATTTCAATATTATTTGGATGAATTTGAGACTTCCAAGCCTCAACTATTCACTGCACAGTACAATGGGACAGGCCAGGGGCTGAGCGGCGGGACTTGGTTTCTTGGCAAGGGCGGGTGTTATTGTTTACGAAGCCATTGTGTGTCTGTGGGTTCCAGGGGTCACGCAACCTCGTCTGTGGGCACTATAGACTCTTCTGGAGGTAGGCTGTCACACATGAAACTAATGTATGGTAAATGCTAGTTTGATAAGTCCGGCTGACCTTCCGTAGACAGTCGTAAAGCCGGGTCTGAACTGTGCATCTAGAACGAGTGGCTCCTTGTCTCCACGATCCCTTTAAGTCTAATCTTGGTGTACTGCTTGAGTACGGGCCTTCGCCAAGTATCGCTGTATAAAGACAGCTGGCAAGTTTGTGGGCGTTAGGGCGCGTATAACGTATGAGTGGTTTTAAAGTTGTAAGAACCAGAGGGGATATAAATGCAACTTACTGACACGTTATTGAGCAGCTCTCGTTTCTGTTTGAGCTCTGGACTTATTTTCTGCAGGTAATCGATTCGTTTTGTGGCAACGCTGTGGATGTACTTGGAGTAGATACTCGATCTCCCTAGCAGAAACTGTATGGAGTTGTGTTCAAGAGGTACCCAGTGCGAATTTTGGTCGGGCTGCCGGTCATCACGGCGGATTTTTTTTCTTCGGTCTCACCAAGCGAATACAGAGATTGCGCATTGATTAGGCCATGGCCGTCTCATTCAGAATCTTCGCCTACTCATCATCCCCCTTTATGTGCCCTTAGCACCCGACGTTGTGTGTCGCAAATTAACGAATCTGTCGGTAACCTAATCCCCTAAGTACACTATATTCTGCCCGACCTAGAGGTCCCTTATTGCCATTTGCTGAGATTTATTATAATGACCTAATCCGCGAAGTCTGTTGGACTCCGTCCGAACCAGAAGTATTTTACTGCATTCTGATATGTTTTGTTTTAATAACATTATCCGCAAAGTCTTTTTGGTTCCATTCGATGTAGAGGTTCCTTATTGCACTCTGTGTGTTTCATTTTAATAATGTATCGGCGAAGTCTTTTAGATTCTGTCCTACCCTGGGGTCCCTTGTTCCACGCTGATATTTTTATTTTAAAACAAGTTTAAGTTCACCCTAGGAGAGGCCACGAAGGCCCAGAGGGGAGTAGGGGCCAGCTCTAATTTTTCTTTAATCTCGGCGTTAGGTGGGAGTGGGTGATAAGCGCCAAGACCCAGCCACTTTACTCCCGAGAAAGAGACCCATTGTCTAGGAGGTTGGATGGGACCCAGGGCTGGTCTGGACGTGTGCGGAAAATCTCGCCTTCGCTAGGATTCGATTCCCGGACCGTCCAGCCTGTAGCGAGTGGCTATGCCGCATACCCTTTCCCGGCGCAGTGTGTTTTAATAAACATGAAATCTGAATTCCTTACATAAGCGTTTTGTGTCTGCGTTTGGAAACTCCATTCCCTCTCTTGAAGTTGACAGTGTGATGAACAGTTTCGTAATTCGTATTCCCATAACACAGAGTGATCCGTTTGGATGCTGGGTGTGAATAAACGTAAAATCCCATGAAAACATAGCAGTAAATTGTGAATCGCTCATCTATTGCTTGTGCTAATTATACTTGGGTGTTTGTTGTGGGATGGTCGCTGCGTATGTAGTCACGGTGGATCCACATTCTCCAGGCTTTACGCCATCAGATTTCTTTGTGTTGGGGTTGTGAAGAACGTGTATGCTTAATGCCGCACTCGTTGATGACGTACACTAAATGTAGCCGCGACTCTCAGCCAAATTACCACAGACGTGCAGAATGACAGTGGGAAGAGCGGGCCACGAGGTGACTCAGCGTTGTGGTATAAATCCCCCGTTCCTGTAGGCTGTATGTGCCCAATATTAAATAATATTTAACAATTTATACTCGTGCAATCAAACACCTACACCATACACAAATAAATACGGATAAAAACCAGTCTATTTTTATCCTGCACGTTTTGGCACTATCGTATAAAGGCACGGGAGATTACTAAAGTTTTCCTCTGACTGTACCCCTACCCCTTCCCCCCCCCCCTCCAAGTGAGCTGACCTGTTACAAACAATTTGGTACAAATATTCAATAGTCATATGCCTTCAGCAACGAGAAATCATCCTTATATTATTTTTATGACAATATGAATAAAAGTCACTGCGTAAAATCAAAATACAACATCGTCATTAATTGTTAAGACCTAGTAATATTAACACCATATTAAAAGGAGTATCCATATGGGGTTGATAAAATGTATTTTGCTTTACATGAACGCTAAACGCCATAGACACGTCATAAACACATTATAGCTTAATATATTTACGTACATCCATACTTTTTTACTTAGCCAGTACGTAAATGCTCGATATTGTAAGCCAGGGAACTTGGAGATACAGTAGAATGGCATGTTCATTAAAGCGTAGTTGTTTTTCATGTTGAGAATTGTCTCCAGTGTGACTGGTTTATGTCTACATTGTGCAGGGGCCGTCGGTAGTCACTCAGCAGGCAGGATTATTTTCTTCACTGTAGTGAAAACTTAGACTTCTTTACCGTGTTCACTAATGACTGTGATTGGACTATATTCTGAGCCATTTCAGTCCCGTCCATGCTTTTGGGCGCTGTTTCTAGGATCATTAATATACGTTGTTCTACCGTCTAAGTGTAGGTTTCGTTAGTTATCTTTCCGCGAGTTTTTCCGATTAGAGTTTTCCTTGGATTTCGTATCACCATCCCTGCTACATGTCCATCCAATCTTATCCCTCGGTTTTATCACTGTAAAGATACTAACTGAGGACTAGAAGGTATAACGCTCAAAACTGTTTGATTTTCTCCATTATCTAATGTCCATCCAATCTCATCTCTCGGTTTTATCGCTATAAAAATATTAACTGAGAACTAGAAGTTATAAAGCTAAAAACTGCATGATTTTCTCCATTATCTTGTTATTTCCTCATTCTTAAGTACGATAGACGTAATTTTCAGCATTCAGGAATGGTCTAATTAAAAATCGGCTGTGTAGCCTACATGGACTGATATTGCAAATTGTATCGTGAAACGTGTTTCGCTGAGGAATAGTCGATTTCCCAGAGTAAATAATGTTGACATGAACACCAACATCATTATAGGCCTACGATCGCAGTCTTAATATTTGTTGCATTGAGACCCCAAATGTCGTAACAGCATTATAGTCATGCTGCTTCTTCTACATGAAGATTTCTTCAGCAGGTTCCTCCGAAGTGTTGGTACCTGTATACTAAACTTACACGTCACATTCCAGAAAGCCGCAGTCTTGGTGGCAGTTGAATTAACAGGAGTGAAATGGGTAGGAGTACTTTTAACGAGTTGGGGGGAGAAACTGATTCGGCTGGAACCCATAACGAAACTGAAGAATTAAGTTTTTTTTTTTAAAATTTTTAGAGTTTGGGTTTTAAAAGGGAAGAACTTTTGTGATTATGCTTTCTTAATATGATTATCATTGTTCCAGATAAGTGGTGTGGTGGACAGACGGACACAGTGAATTGTATGCTATATGTGTGTGTGTGTGTGTATGCGTTTGAGTGTGTGCGCGTAATACTTCATTTGGGATTACTTGGTTCAGACCTAGTTATCTTGAATGTAATAGACAATCTCCAGATCCATTTTTCAGTGGCTTTATCATGTCCAGTAAGATTTTCAAACAAATTGCACCTAATTATAATGTTTAGTTTTATGTTTTAAGATAAATACTAAGTTACATGTGACCTTTATCTTATTTTTTTACTAACATTTACGCTGTGGATGGCTTTGACAGCACTCACAAAATTCTGTTTGAGGTTCATATATATATATATATATATATATATATGTGTGTGTGTGTGTGTGTGCGCGCGCGCGCACCGAAATTCACTTTACCACTGCCAATATCAGTTTTAATGGAAGTGCGTTTAGTAGCTGTGTATTTGAAACGTGTTGCCGTAGACAGAAACGTTGATCTCATTACATGTTCATTTTATGCAGAGAATGCATGAAAAAGTGCGAGACAAGTAATCTTACCGTCTGCAGAATTCCATCCTCCACACTGACGCACGTAATTCAGATATGTTTTATGCCTAAGTGTGCAATCAGAGTCGTGCGTTGCATTAGTAAGTGTTGATAAAGAACAGTGTACTTTCCTCCCACATGTTTTGGCCACGTATGGCCATCATCCTGTAGGTCGACTAATTGTAGAAGATATTACTAGAGTTTACATAAGAGAATACCGCCCAAGTCAGCCAGCCCGTTGGTATAAACAACTTAGTACAACCAGGCAGTGGTCAGTTATGCGTTTGGCAATGGTAAATTATCAATATATCTTTAGTAACACAGTAAATGTAAACATAGGTTATCGTAAGTATAAATACGTATTGTCGTGTTTTATTCGTATTTGTTAGTGGCCTCTTTTGTTCTGTGGTTGCATATTTACGTATGACGTTCATGGTGAGTCGAACAGCAATAAAGTTACGCGTTTGAACGTTTGGTTCCAGAGAAAGTGTAAAAATAATATTAATATCTGTAACCGAAGTTCGTACCAGAAGAGGGGAAAGTAACTGTATGAAATAGCCGTGATATGTTTATGTCTGTCTGTTGATCCTCCCATCTAAAAGTTTGAATTACTTTACAGATTTTCGTGGAACTTCGAAAGAACAGTATGCCATCAGAGGACATCCATCCTTCGTACCTTCTATTTGTTTACGCTGAGTAAGTCCGTCTGGTGCCGGGGTTGAGGATAAGTGGAGCTGTACCTTCTGCTCCCAATGCCTTCATGGCGTGGAAAGGGACAATCTTATTTTACACACATTAACACCAATATGGCGAATGCGCGAATATTGAGGCTGGAGCGACACTGCCTTCACCTCTTTTAGAGTTCTGAAGTGATGTATAATAGTAGATCGTGGTACGAAACGGAACTTGTATTAATATTTTAGTGAAATGTAAGATAAGAACATGGCTTTCTTAAAGATTTGTCTAGCTTTAGGTTTAACGGCTTATCGTAGTGAATTGCTGGAACTAGGCACGTGATATTTAGTAAGGATTGATCGTAAACATACCTAGACGTTGTGTATGAAATATTATTTGCACATGAACAATTTCTGACATGACGAGGTTGGGAAATTTTGGGGTATACCGTAAGGATATAATGCACAGAATCTACACTTAGGTAATACGTCTTTCACATAAGTGACCTAAAACAAGGGTGGTAATATTAATTCTTGCAGTAGGAAAATGGGCTTCACGAGTTTTGTTCAGAAGCCCTTGTTGTCTACTCGTATTAAGGCAGCAGAATGCTGAAATTTTTGGAAAAAGTGAAGATTTTTATAGTCACGTTTCTTTGGTAAAATAGGCCTTTGGAACGTAAGGGTGTTAGCCTGTGTTATTTGATGAACACACGCGAAGTGTAAGCATGCAGATCACTGGCTGAACAGTCTCTTTAATCCGATCTTTATGTTCGTATTCCATATATATATATATATTACACCAGTTTGTTAATAAAATCTTAACATCTGTTGATCCTCTCTTTATCGCTGCTGAAAATTGCTTCTGCATGTTTTAAACTGTGTTTGCGACAGATATTTGTACAGTATGTTGCCGCATCGTTTTTGTATATCTTGTGCTTTATATTTTCAAAATTGCAGATGAAAACTTAATTTTTAGGCATGTTCGCAAAATTGCGAGAAGCGACCGTTAGCTTTGTCATGGCCGTCCGCGTGTAACATCTCGGCTCTGACTAGACAGATGTTCATGAAATTTTATATTTGAGATTTTTTTTAATAATCTGTAGAGAAAATTAAATTTTCATAAAACCGACCAAGAATAACGATTACTTTACATGAAGACCAATACACATTTTTATTCATACCGCGCTCAGTTCTTTCTATAATGAGAAATGTCTCAGGCAAAAGTTATAGAGAAAATCAAAACACGCATTTCCTGTTCTATCAGTTCCCCCCCCCCCTCCCCCGAAAATCGTGCAGTTTATGAGACAATGTGGAAGAATATTGTAGAGTCGGGCAGATCACAGATGACAATAGGGCGCATGCGCATTGCGTGCTGGATACCTAAGGCTACAACGCACTCATAATATGTAATATTTACATGGCTTTTCCACTGCAACAATGGCTGCACGAAAGCCCCTCAATTTTACATTATACATATATTGCTTTTCTTCTTACACCATAAGAAAAGTACCAAAATATCTATCAGGTGAACTGTAAAAAATGCACCACAAAATTGGAGAGCTTGAAGAGTGTTTTTTGGGGGGGGGGGCAGTAGTGCTGCATTTAGTGATATTATACTGATCGTGTACTGAGTGTATGAAATGAAAAGCAGTTTTAAATTCCCTCCGTCATTAATTTCTTTTTGCTCTTCTTCATTCTGCTTTTAGATTGTGACATTAACCTTTTGGCGCCGGAATTATTTTTTTAATTTTAGCACACCCTGTATATAAAATGTGAATAATGCAGGAATCAAATACGTTAGAATTATGAAACAAACTGCATTTTGAAGAGAAAAAAACGGAGAGTATATACCATGTTTAAAATATTCAGTACCTGTATTTGTTGAATAAATATATAAAATGCAACCTTAGAGGTTAGCGGTGCGGTACGACCACTATAGTTGACATTAGGCGTCAAAAGGTTAATGCTACACAAACAGATATGAAAGTTTCAGGCGCCTTTCTCTTATGTGACAAGCAATAAATGTGATTCAGACTCTTTAATAGTTCTGTATTCGGAAGTTGAACGATAATTACGAACTCAAAAGCTGGTACGCAAGTGAAAGTCGATGATTAGGCGCTCTGAGGTTTCTCAGTAACCGACGTTTGAAATCTGATTCGCAGAACGGCGAGTGGAATTGCATTTTCGGAATAGGCGACGCAGAATATGACTATGACGTTTGTGTGTGACCGAAAATAAAACGGAGATGACACTGCCCTTACCTTGCGCGGTGCACAATGCGCCTATCGACCGGCAGGTTTGTTTTCGATTGATTCGCAGTCCACGTGTTTCACGACGAAATGCTTGTCTTGTAAACTGGCTGAAAGCTTTTTGGTGGCATGTTGCCTTCTACAGAACTGCTCGGTGAAGTCTGATACCGGGTTTTCACATTCAGAGTTGACAGTTTAATTGTTTTTGCTTAAATTGGTGCACTGTGACCCACTGTTGGGTCTAGTGGCCGGATCGTGTGAACAGCGTAATTAGCCATCGGTTTCCATAAAACGAGGGCAGATATGTTGGTAGATGGGAGACATTCGGCTTTTCTTGATGCTGTTTAATTGGTCCACAGTACGCCTTCACTTGAGGCTTAAACATAGCTTAAGATTTTTTAGTAACTGCAAGTACACGTGGCATACAGTATGGTTGTGTCACGGTCATCTGAAACGTTGCGGTGTGGTTTGTATTTCCGATGCTTAAGACATGTGGCTATGTAACGCTGAGATTTCTGTGGAATACAATCACTGTGCAGTGGATAGACATTATTGTTTATTATTATACGATACGTATGTCTCCTGTCACAGGCATTTCTTCCTGGTACTTCTCTCTTATTATTATTATTATTGACTTAATCACACTTATCAGCATCTACGTGCTGGGAATTCTTCACCTTTCGGTGGGATTAGGCTCAGTCAGGGGAAGGAATTTCGCCCTATCCTCTAAAGTTAAGGAGCATGTCCTAGGAATTTGGACACTCTATGACACGTTTGTAATAGTACTGCTTTTTGCCCCACTCTTAAGATGTTTTTGGATAAACCTATATTCTCTAGATATTTTAGGAACTTTTTGGTGACCATCCTTCCGCTATTACGACTGGGGGGTATATAGATACATTGTCAAGCTTCCAGATATTTATGGTTCCCAGGGCCAAGTTTTCGTGTTTTGTAATTTTCTCTGCCGCAGTTCTGGGAAGGTAATGGGTCAAGGGAACTGCTGTATCTGTGACAAGTGCTGTTTATTCTGTCGATGAGCGCTATATCAGGTCGGTTGAAATTTACCGTTGTATCAGTTATGATAGACATGCTAGCTTATTATTATTATTGATGAACTTGTTGTCGTGTGGACAGTAAACATGTATGATTTTACTGAACTTTGAAGTGGATTATCCGAGAAGAGCAGGGTTCTCAATATTTGGCGGAAAACGAAATGATAAAGTACGAAAAGTAATCGATGGTAAAGAAACAATAACAAAAAGAATGAAAAGAAAAGGATAGTGTGAAAATGAATTGGAAATTTTATGCGAATTGAAGAAGACATGGCCAGGAGGAATATGCAAAATATATTTAATTGATATTTTAGATTTTCCTGTTGTATTACCCAGCACGTTTACGGTACAGTTAAGAACTGCAGACTGTCCGAACGATCAAGTGAATAATTTTTACAAAGAACTCGTAAAGGTTAGTGTGATCACGGTGAGTGGTTGGAGCAGTTACAACGATATTCACCCTCCTGCCATACTTTTTAGGCACGTTCGCAAAATCGCGAAAAGCTCCTATTAGCTTCGTCGTGTTTCCGTCTGTCCTTCCGTCTGCATCCATGGCAGTGAGATCTGGTGATCTCGGGGGTTGTGTCCTAGAGCTTTTTACAACCAAGGGACAGTGGTTTACGTAGTGGAACCATCTGTACATACGACGAAATAGCCCTTGCACCATCGCAACAGATTTCATAGCACGAAAAGACGACACACAGAACGCTTTTCTGGCTTAGTTGCCATTTTTTCGATGCTGACGAATGTAATTCCACCTAGCGGATAGAATGCGCAGTGTGCGCCACCTAGGCGTGATCGGAATCTTTTTGAGTTTATCCTTCCAATTGTTAGTTATTTCAACTGTAGCTTATAGTTTCTGTTATTAATGCAAGATTAACGTCGTAAAGGCAATTGACGGACATACCAAAACTTTGAGTGGACCGGCCTGTAAATCGGTGGATGGGACACTTAATGGAACACTGGAACGAAGGAAATCTACAAGCTTTGACTAGTAGAAGACCGAAATCAAATGACGAACGTCCCCTCCGTGGAAAAAAAATCGAGAGAGTGGAATTTGCTAATCCCGAAACTGGAAGTGACGTCAGTGTACAATTTTTTTTTAAATCCCTTGTTTTTTACAATCTGTCCGGAGACATTTAGTAACCTTTGTGTCGATAGCGCTAGAGGCACGTAGGAGATACTTCCAGTGAAGTTCTCCCGTCTATTCTCAATCACAAGGATTGATGTTGGCTCTGGTGAATGTTGCTGAGTTAGTTAAACATTAGTGACGAGGTCAGTAGGATACAGTCTCTTAAATCTGCGAGTTCCGAATTGCTCTTTGCTAGGTTGTTGGGGTGAGTATCGAGTCGTTTTCGGTAGTTTGCACTGTATTTTCGTACTTCTTGTCTGACCGTTGGCATTTGTAGATCACGTTTGTTTATAGTATTAGGAACATACCATGGAGCATCTGTTTTTATGCGTAGCACTTTTGACTGGAATCGCTGAAGTATCTCTAGATTTGAGTTCGATGCAGTTCCCCATAGTTGGATTCCGTAGGTCCAGACTGGTTTTACGATTACTGTGTAGGCTAAGAGTTTGTTTTCAAGTGATAACTGAGATTTGCAACCGATTATCCAGTATAGGTTCCGTAGTTTGAGGTCCAGTTGTTTTCGTTTAGTGGTTATGTGTTCACGCCAGGTGAGTCTTCGGTCTAGATGGATACCTAGGTATTTTACCTCGTCAGTGTACAGATGCGGTCATAATCACACTTATTCCTAATTTTCTTGTGTTGGGCCGTATGTGGCTTTTATCTACCTTCCATTAATGTCGATTGTTTATTCCAGGTGTCTTTTAAGCAAAATAATAGGTGTTTTGCCTAATGGGAAATGGATTGGTATGTGATTATGTGCACTGCAAAATCGAAGATGGAGATTAAATTTCTCTTGGACATCCCATGTTCTGTGTGGGTAAGATACTAGCGCTGACTATGCCCGTTCTCGTCGTGGTATGGTCATAGGTTCCTCTTTCTTCTGCGTGTGTTGTATGCGTACAGTCAGCCTGATCATTTGAACTGTGCGGTTATTATTCGGCTGATGTTTCAGCAGTTAGTTGTGCTGTAATGGCGAGGCCAGAAATGCAAGAGAAGCGGATGATTGTTATTTCCTCATGATATACCGTTCGTGGCATTCTGATATGTGTCCCGTGTTGACTTGTGACTGTAGCTAGACAATTTTGTTTGTAAATGTACATACTCTGCTTGCGTTTCTGTTACTTAATTATAGGCCTAACCACTTATAGAATGTGTGATGCAGTGTGTTAACTAACTAACTCCGTGGCCTTAGTCCGCACGCGAACTATACCGACAGAGCGGCCGCCGCCGGTCGGCGAAGTTAGTGCAAACTTTTGCGGATAGAGGGGTGTCATGTGGTCAGCGCAACGGGTCCCCACAGCCGTTAATCTCTGTTTTCTAGACCTGGAGCCGCTACTTTTTTCATTCTAGTAGCTCCTCAATTGACCTCACGAGGCTGAGTGGACCCCGTTCCAGACCCACTACTACTCAGAAAATCTGGTAGCGCCGGGGATCGAACCCGGGACCTCTGTATCTGTAGCCAGAAACTCTG
>Ga0123352_10016509_pt1 | contig 11765 bp, 8 predicted proteins | sample TergutLab28metaG_FD_89700 | JGI IMG/M metagenome (GOLD analysis project Ga0123352, IMG submission 89700) | Labiotermes labralis P1 segment gut microbial communities from Petit-Saut dam, French Guiana - Lab288 P1 | ecosystem: Host-associated > Arthropoda: Insects > Digestive system > Gut ...
TGTAGGGGTTGTGGGGTATAACATGCCAACACACAGCCGCCAATCTGCTAAAACTTATTGGCACCCCCGAACAGCTAGAATTCTGTCACGCCGTAGCTTTAGATCTGTTTTGCTGTCACTGTAGAAGACGTTCATATCTCAGCCACATTAGTTTCCTAAACTGTGCCCAGTCATACAGAGGATTGTAAATAAGGCAGACCGTTGTAGGTGTCTATTGCAATGGCTGGGAAAAAAATAAAACTTGACAAGGAAGCCATCAGTGAAATTCTGGTTGCTGACACCAACTCTGAATCAGGTTCTGAGGCTAGTGATTTTGAAGGCTATTTGGAGAAGGAAGAAGGAGCAGAAGAAGAAGAAGAAGAAGCAGAAGCAGCAGCAGCAGAGGCAGCAGAAGAAGCAGCGGCGGCGGCAGCAGCAGCAGCAGTAGCAGCAGCAGCAGCAGAAGAAGAAGCAGAAGCAGCAGCAGCAAAAGCAGAATCAGAAGCAGCAGCTGCAGCAGAAGAAGCAGCAGCAGTGGTGGCGGCAGCAGCAGCAGCAGCAGAAGAAGAAGAAGAAGAAATCAAAACACAGGCTGCAACAAGTGGCGGATTACAAACCTAGTGAACGCCTCAAGGAAGGAACACAAATATTCATCCTTTTGTTGGTCCAGCAAAAGGTGTGAAGAAAAGTGTGGCTCCACACATCAATAAAGACAGCTCACCGCTGTCTGTGTTGATGTTGTTTTTCACAGAAATTTTTCATCTGCTGGTTGAACAGACCAACATGTACTACCAGAAACACTTAGACAAGCCTGACCTGGCCGCTGACTGCCTGAAATTATGTTGCCGGACATGATGACTTTCATTGCCTTAGCTCTGCAGATGGGACACGAATTGAAAGACACACTGCATGACTACTGGTTGAGAATTAGACAGCCACACAATTTGTTTTACAATGAGACCATGACACGAGACAGATTTTAAATTTTGCAGACAATTCACAGAGACCTGACAAAGGTGAAGAATATGACCGACTATGGAAACCAAGGACTGCCTTTGACAAACTGAATGAGGCTTATGCTAAATTCTATAACCCCTCAGAGCATTTGGCAGTGGACGAGGTAACTGCAAAATTCAAGGGCAGGGTTATCTTCAGGCAGTACATTCCAAAGAAAAGAAACATTTCAGCATCAAAATTTACAAACTCTGTGATGAATCAGGGTATACGTATGACATGAGAGTGTACTTGAGTAGAGACTCACACTCCGCCACTGATGACATGACTGCAACACACGCAACTGTTAGAAACTTAACTAGCAGAGTTGAAGGCTTAGGACACAAAATATTTATGGACAATTTCTTTTCATCTACAAGACTTTTTGATGACTTGGAAAGACGTAATATAAATTCATGCAGGACAGTGCTGCCCAGCAGAAGAGACATGCCCCGTGATTTTGGAAACAAAACAACTGAAATTGAAAAGGGGTGACATGAGGGGGACTAATGGAGGTTTGACCGCATTAGTTTGGAAGGACAGACAAGAAGTTTACATGCTGACTAACATGGACTCACCACCAGCAGAAGGAAATTTTTACAACAGCAACCAACCCCATGGAATGGTACAACTGGCACATGGGTTATGTCAACAGTTCTCATCATATGGCTAACAGCTATTCGATGAGTCGACGTACCTTCAAGTGGACCACGAAATTACTTTTCCACTCTCTGGATCTAACAGTACTCAACAGTTGGATACTGTTTCAGACTCCTTCTGGTGAGGAATTTGATTGAGGAAGCTGGAAAGAGCTAAGATCTCCCCACCCCCAGATTAGTTGGAAGACCAAGTTCGGGCGCAAAAAATGTTTTGTGACTCTAGAGTCGTCATAACAAGCACTGGCCAGCGAAATCGTCAACCCAACTCCGCTGCTGTCTGTGTTCTTCTCACGGCCAAAGAAAGGGCACAATATATAAATGCACCAGTTGTGATGTGGGCCTGTGCATGGTGCCTTGTTTCAAGGAATATCACACAAAAGTAAATTTGTAAATCAATCTCTTTGTGAATAATGTGTGTGATAAAACAGTGATCCAAGGTGCCACAGACCTTCTGCAACAACCAGAATTATGTGAGTGATAAACTATTTACACCACATTATATAATGCATGCAATTCACAGGCCTAAATTTATTATAAAAATAGGTGAACATTTTTTTCTGGATTAACCAATTCATAAGTAGAATGCAAAATTTTATTTCATTAAATTTGAAGAAAAAGTCTATGAGATGTTTTTTTTTAAGCATAAGCATTAACATTTAAAAGCCCCAGTAAAAAATTCTGGCAGGCAGCGTTGCTCAGAGGGATTTAATTCTAGCGTCAAAGGGTTAATCATGGTCAAGACCCTATTGTAGATCCACACAAGCTATCAAGCATCTAGAATATCATTAGTGTTACAGAATACATGTACTGTGCAATTAAAACTTGCAGGACACACCTCCAGCATCTTCCGATAATATTCCAGAGCTTTTTTATAGTTCTTCACAGCAACACAACCATCTCCCATGATTTCATACTGTTTCTTCTTGGCAACGTAATCAGTGTCCTGTACATTAAGCAGCTGTTCTTCAGCATTACACATCGCAATAGCTGCAACATGACAAATATCAACATTTGACTCTCTCCTATCAAAAATTTCTGTGCTCCTTGGAAACAACACCCTTGCAATCCAGCCCACACTCAGTTACTTCACTAAGTTATCCTAGTCGAATTAATTCTGTAACTCGAACAATTACTCTTCTTGACTTCTTCCAGAGTAACCAATACACATCTGTTCTTACCAAGTTTCAAATTCTTCTTTACTGCCTTCTGGTCAGATTCTATGGGAGTGTTCAGCTTGTATGCATGGTGCAGTGCTTGCTTTGCTCCTTGGAAGTCTGGCAGGCTGAACAGAACCTGTGTACCACATTCAATACATATAAGTTGTCAGCCATCATACGTTGTGTTGAAATGATAATGACCACACCTGTAAACAGTTAAATGATGATGATGGCTGACAGGAGACTAAACTTGTGTGTTCCATACAGCAATGAGTATAAGTACCACATTAACATTATTCTAACTCTGTCACAAGTGAGGGAAGAGAAAGGCAGGGAAGAAAAGTTGCAATTAATCCCACTGAGGTCAAACTGTATAACTCTGTGTACAGACACAAATGCCTGACCTCTATACCATCAAATCCCCATCTATATACTGAGAGTTATCAAGCAGAAGTGAAGCAAACAGGACAGAAAAAGTGAACCTGAGACTTATAAATATAATATGAATGGCAAGGTACACAATATGTAAATATAAATTAATATATATACAATAAATATACATTACGATCACAAACTTCCACACAGATGTTGCAAAAGATTCCACTCTCTCAAAGCAGCATGCTGTCTCAGTCTACATACTAAGTTTGTCAAGGTCATTCAGCACAAACCTGAAATCTGTTCTTCCACTGCATGGCAAGACTACAAACTACTGCAGCTAGGAAAGCAAAATTTTTTCAGTAAATTTATCAGTTTCTTGTTTGTCTGTATTTGTAATTACTTATGCTTCCTTCATTGTCCAGTGCCAGATGCTGCATGGGAACAAACAATGTTTGTTTGCTAATGGACTCCTTTAGACAACATATTTGGTTAAACAGATATAGAAATAACAGATAAGTTGTTGCACAATTTCTCAGTTTTTGTAAATGTTGCCAAAAACATTTTACAAGATCACACGGAATTAATCAATTATGAAGCAATAAGTCTTAAATATTATGAGTATGTGTCTGTATTCTTGCCTTACTCATCTAGCATGCAAACTGCACCTTTTCTGTGGCGCATTATGTTGTCATCTGTGGCCTGCCTGGCTCTATTATATTTTTTTACATTACCCCACAAACAACATGATTTCCAGAAAAAGAGTTATTGAACATAAAATGTGTGTTCTGATTTTCACCACAAATTTTGTCTGAATTATTTCTCATCCTAAGAAGAATTCAGTGAGATATTATCATAAATGTACAATGGTCATCATGCAAAGTACCTGCTATTCTTGTCAGATTTTAATCAAACTTGAATTTTCTCAACAGATCTTTTAAAAATCCTTAAATATCAAATTTCATGAAAATCCATCCAGTTGGCTCTGTGTTATTCCATGCAGATAGACAGATGGTTGGACAGACAGACAAGACAAATATTATAGTCACTTTTCACAATTTTGTGAATGTTCCTAAAAATGGCATGAAGCAAAGTTTTGAAGTCATATGCCTGAAAAGTTTCACTCCAAGAACATCTCAACTAGTGGACAATATGCACAGACACAGATCACTAATTACACAATTCCCATTTTAAGTAAAAATCTGATTAATGTAATATAATAATATGTGTTAATAAACACTTTATTTGCACTGTTACACACACTCCTACATGTTTCAGCCCTCAAGGGACCATCCTCAGGGAGTACTGGTACATATCTGAGCAGGGTCAACAAAATGTATCAGTACTCTCTGAGGATGGACCCTTGAAGATTGAAACATGTACGACTGCAAGAGTGTGAATAATCATCTGGTATTAACACATATTAGCGCATTAGTTGGAGTTTTACATAAAATAGTGACATCAATTCATGGATACGAACAAGATAAAGTTACGTAACTACCAACTTATAATTCCTGTTCTTAACTTTCTAAAGAGACAAGCATTCAAAGAAACATGGACACAAGAGTTTTTCTCAGGCTCTTTCCCTCTTCTACTTACAGTCTGATAACATGTCTTACCTCAGCCTTATTAATTAAGATCTCACAAGACAGCTGTATTTTGTCTTCAAGCCTGCTTGCTACGTCCAGTCCCAGTCCAAGCATGTGCAGTGCTTTTCTGCTGTCATGTTGACGATGGTATAACATGCCAAGTGAGGAGTAACAGCGGAACTCATCTTCAAACAAGTCATGTTCTTTACAGATTTGTACAGCCTGCACATATTGAATTCATATCACCTTAGAGTAAAATAATTTTCAGGCCAGCACATAAAAAGACACTGCACCATGGTGTTAGTTCCTCACAGCTTGTGCATGCACACACACATTATATCAGTGCACACAAGTAATTGAATACTTCAAGATACATTCCTCCTAATCGAACACCTCTTGAATTTCTCCAACCAAATGCACAATATTTAATCTTTAGATGTATTTACAGTGTTTCTCCTACATGTTTTGGTGTTACTTACACCATCATTGGGGAGAACTTTGTGTCCCTTTACTTAAACCCACGGCCGTTATGCAGCTGTTATGTGTGGTTACTACAATAGTTACTTCATAAATATAAAAGGTACAACTTGCATTTACTGAAGTTACAATGATTTATACAATGGTTGATCATAAGTGTTACACTACTGTGCTATATGTTAAAAACCTTAAAAAAAAATCCATGAACAAAATTTTCTGTATATTACACACATGTATACAGTTGGCTATGATCAGCTGTTGCTTTCATGGATTGTGCAAAGTCGTGACAATATATGTTCATCACATATTTGGCTGATGTAATTAAACAGGTGTTTGATAATGTGAGGAAGCATGGAATGGAATACTTAAAATGATCCCCCTTAGTTTCAAAGAGGTTAATTAACTTAGGTTCACTGATTTCTGCAAGTTTTATTTTCAGAATTGCTAACTGTTCACATTCTGTTAAGCTAGAGGTTCTACATACATTTTCGATGTTCTCAATGGCTTTCTGTACATCATGCTGGCATTCAAGCACCAAGCCAATGTTCAACAGGAGGCGTGCCCTCATTTCCATGTGCTCCCATTTACTAATCCCTCTCAACCTGCAAAAAAGACATCAAAAAAACTGCCATCTGTTTGCTTATTTAAAAATGTTTTTTCAGCTGTTTTGGTTTCAATGCATCATATGGAAAATCATATAAGTGATAAAAATTGGAAGAATATGAAAAGCAACAGCAATAGCTCCTTTTAAGGTATTATCTCCCACCTCGTACAGAAGGCACAATATAAACAATGAAAAACATCAATATACTGAGGTCACAATGAGACCCATGTCAATTCAGCTAAGTTCTCGACACTAGTCAACATCATCATGTGGTTCTGACTACCAACATTTCTGTGAAAACCACAGCTAGATAGTGTAACCTTATGAATGGCAGGTGGTGTGAAAATAAATCCAAGGTATTCAGTCCACAGAAGATGATAGTACATTCACTGGTAGAAGACATGGCTGTAATTTCTATTGTGCATACTTATGTTCTTAACTGTCTTCACTGCAATGGCACCTTGCAAGAATAAGGGTTGTTGATAATCTAATAAACACTAACAAACATTGTATGTAAATGTTATAGGCTCCAACTTCTGTTACAGCTACAAACTATTAATGTAAATTCATTCAGAAAGGTTATGATGGTGCTTAGTTTACAAGTACAATTATTTCCCATCCAATCAACCACAAAATAGCCAGGAAGATTTACCCATGGGTACAGCACCACCACAACTTCCACTTGTTTCAAATCAGCCTCACATTGCCCAATCAACAAAATATTTTTGTCAAGTGGGTAGGACCCTGCTCAAATCTCAGTTCAGACACAAGCTATACTGACATATTTTTCAGGTTTTTACTCAGTCTATGTAGGCAAATGGTAGGATATATCTCAAATTAGGCTATGACCACTCCCTCCACAGCCTTTCCATTAATTCTTCAGTGATCGCCCTATCATTTGATACCACATAATCAACTACTTGATGTCATCAAATAAACTGTAAAGAAACTGTACATTCTACTTTCACTGCTCCCCAGAGTAGTTTCCCATCTTCTCTACTGTCCTTACTTAGGTTTTCCAGTTTTCATCAGTTCCTTCTACAAGATGTTAGCCATTACTGTTTCCTTTCACATCCTTCTATATTTATTTAAAACCATCCTGTATTTCAAGCAGTAGAACTTAAGCTTCTGACAAAGCACTGTTAAAGAAGTATATCCCTCCCAATTTACCTCTCACACAGATCTAAACTTTTCTTGTATGCATTCTTAGCATTCTGCAGTGAAGACTTGTATGATTCATCATCATTCACAATGCTCTCTGCTTGACAGAAGTATGTGCGGCCAATTGTTGCAAGAGCCCTCTGCTCTTCTATCTGATTGGCCTCTGCTCTTGCCAATTCTGCAATATAATAGTGTGTTTCAGTATTCCTCTACAAATGCATAATAACAACTTTCCAATAAAAAACTGCATACTGTAGCATTTTAAGTATGTGTGCACACATACACACACACACACACACACACACTTCTCAAACTTCTTATATAACACAGATCAGATCACAACACATGGTATCTGTCCTGACTGAAAATGTACCATCTTTGTGTGCTACATGGTCCGAACACAAGATATATCATACCCAAGTGCTTCATCTGGTGTTTCAAAGCCTTCACATACTGCCCCATGCTGCTGTACACTTCACCAATCATTCGATGTGCTACTGCACGCTTGATGACATTACCCATGGCTTCACACACCGTAGCCTCTTCCTGTAAAAAGACATGATAATCAAGTAAAGCCTCTAAAACATCTAACATATGATATTTGGTTATCTGCAAATACTGTTGTCACATAAGGTGATTTGTTACCTCCTATAACTCAGTTAGCAACTACATCGTGGAATCACACAAGATCTGTCACAGAACACTCCCTTGTTACACTTATTTGTTTTGAACCCTCCTGTATTTCCAATTTTTGTTTTAATGCAATCTGTACAACCTCTGTATGGTAGCATCACCTTTCCTGTAAGATGTTCTGGCAATTGTAATCTTAAGTTTGACTAAATACTTGTTCTCTTTAGTGCTGCACAATTAAGCGAAGTGTGGGAGGCAGAAGAAAGAAGTTTATTCTCCATAGAGCTAAAATGTTATTCAGAGAACTGAAAGGAATCAGAAATATTAAAGTTAGAATGTACACAGGAGAAGTTTTTGCCCTTCCAGCAGTAAGCACAGATATATTGAAATACGGGAAGGACAATTTCAAGAAACAGTATCTTTCAGCAGAATCAAGAAAAATTATCTAAAGTGGCCTGAGTTAAAATTACTGCTGAACTGGGAATATTAAGAAATGGAATCTCAAATTCGTAGTGAGCAGTTATTTTTGAGAGGTCTCCTGAGAAATGACATCACTATTCTGTGAAGTAGTATCTTGGGGACAGAAACAGTCAGCTGTCGGTAGTGAGTCACAGTATTTAAAAATCTCAACGAACAAAATATTTGTTTTCCAAATATTGTAAAACTTTGTGAGTTCCTCTTTTCTTCGCCTGTTACATCACCATTTGTAGAAAGTATGTCCTTGGTTATGAACATCTGATCATTTGAGAGAATATGGGTGAATGTGTTTGAGAATCAACAATAAATTTCCTATTATCAGTTCATTTATAATGCACAGATGTTGTAGGATGTCTCATTAAAATTTTTTTCTGTGTTTAGTGTAAGTTTTCATCAAATTTTCATACCCCTATTTATCATCAACCACCTCAGTAATAAAATTCCCCATCATGCTTAAAGCTTCCCTTCAACTGTATTAAAAGTTTACTATTCTGTCACTGGCAGCAACTTGAAAGCATGTATTTGAATTCATTCTTTTCTTATCCTTTTATAAAAATATTTACTTTTGTTTTTCTTCCTCTTATATTTTGTACATGGTAATGTGGTTTATGTGAGCCAGGCTCATAACCAGTTCAACTACAATCAGTCTGCATAATTCTTCGTCCTGACCACGCCATCTCATAGCCTACTAACAGGTGTTCATGCCTTTAATGTTTCCTTTAATCGTAAGCACAAATTCTTTCATATGTATGTCCTGTTTTGTTTAAAGTGACTATATTCAATGTCTTGATCCACTTCATTTTTCCTTATAAGAAATTCATCCTCCTTTCTGGGGATCTTCATTGTTAACAGGCACTATTGAAACGCTATTGGTTTGCTGGGCGGTCACAGTTTCACTAGAACTCCTTCAGCCATCATTTTTAAAGTTCCTACTCATCCACATGCTCACCTGTGGCATGGACACCAGGGTCAAGCAATGGAGGGAAAGACATAAAGGGAACCGAGGAGAACCTAAGAAAATGGAAACTCTTTATAAAGTATAGAGACTGCGACTGCATATGGATATGACAGTGAATACAGGCTTTAAGTAATCAACACTTACCCATCATTCTACATGACACAATGGTTAAATAGGTGGGCAAATTTATTTTTCCGGGAATCAAAATAAGTTCAGGTGTGAAAATGTATGACATGGTCAACAGAAAAACATAAAACAGTTATCAATTTTCTCACACAATAAAATAAATATTCTGCTACAGTGACAGCCCAAAAGAATGCAAAACAGGATTTTATATGGTACACTTAAAGCAAGTACAAATTTACCATGCTGAAACACAAACCATTACAAAAGAACAAATGAAAAATTCAGACAAGTGATATGAAATTTTTAAGCCAATGAACTAGACTCTAAATCATCTAAATCAAATATATTAAGCTTATACAGAGCACTTACAGGAAATTTTAATCAATTTATAAGGAATTTAGATGATGTTTTGAAATATGTGTATAAACTTAGAGTGGAACTTTCAGTTTTTAGGGATATAAACACAGATTATCTCATTGAAAGCAATGTAAAAAAAAAAACTAGTCTCATTATTAACAACATACAATCTATCCAACACATTAAATACTGCAGCAAGAATTAAAAATAACTCATACACTGCCATTGATAATATATTTGTAAATAACAGTAGAATAAATTTACCTTCTATATCTAACAGAACACAGGGTTCAAATTCTCAAAATTAAAAATCTATATGCAACAACAAAAAAATTTCTTTGGAAGCAGCAAACCAGAATAGACGATGAAACAATCGCAAACCTTCCGATTCTACTAAAAACAGCAACCTGGGGATCTGTTTATATAGGTACAGATCCTAAACATATGTTTAACTTATGTCTATGCACAGTCATAACATATTCCAAGCCAGTTTTCCAGTTATATACAGTAGAATGAAGGGCAAGAATGAATGGATTACACAAGGAATAAAAATATCTTGCAAACACAAAAGAAGTCTGTATGCCTTCCCTAAGAACAGCAATGATCCAAAAGCAAAAAATGCATTATATTAAATACTGTCATATCCCAAGAAAACTTATAAAAGAAGCTAAGAAGCAACACTACTTTATACTTATAGCAAAATCTGATAACAAAATAAAAACAACATAGAACATTATAAAGAAACAGATAGGAAAAGTACATTCAGTGGAACAGGTTCCCACCGTAACTTGTGAATGATGAAAAATTAAAGGATCCACCAGATGTGGCCAATGCCTTTTAATAATTTCTTTATAATAGTTACTGAAAAATTAAACATTCAACAGATAGAGAAAGGAGATGCTATCTTCATTCTAAAAGATTCATTTCCTGGGAAATTCCCCAGCATCATAATAATCCCAATTAATGAAGCTGAGATAAAAGGTATTTTACACTCCCTGAAACCACACCAGTCATCAGGTTATGATGAAATAACAAGTAAAATATCAAAAGCTTGTGCATCTGTTAGCAGTCACCCATCAAGCTACGTATATAATTACTTGCTGTATACAGGTATTTTTCTGACCGTCTTAAAATTACAGTAGTAAAACCACTTTCCAAGAAAGGAAACAAAACAAATTGACAAATTACAGGCCTGTCAAATTATTAACAATTTTTTTCTAAGGTTCTCAAGAAAGCTGTGCACAGTATATTAAACCAACAGCTGTACACAAAAAATGTGCTGGTCACAGATCAGTATGGTTTTAGAACGGTGATATCAAGACTCATCCAATAGTGGGAAGATTTTCACTTTACAAAAGAAATACATCAGAATTATGGCAGGTGCACAATCCAGAACCTCTTGTAGAAGTCTGTTCAAACAATTAGATGCTACCTGTTCCATGCCAGAATACAGTCTCAGCAATGAACTTCATGACTAACAGTCAGGAAATTTTTCAAACAAATTCATCTATACACAACATTGATTCAAGGAATATGCATCATCTTCATAGACCAAATGCTAATTTATCTTAGTTTAAAAAAAGTACATTCTATGCTGACATAAAAATTTTCAACAGTTTACCACCTAGTGTGACAATCCACAAGAACGACAAGGCAAAATTTAAAACTGCCTTAGGTATCATACATACTCCTTTTACTCTGTAGATGAATCTTTTATGAGTACAGATGGTTTATAATACTGTCTTTGTAAAATGTTTGTAGTATTTTACACTGTAATTTTGTATATTAGTGTATTTGTGACTTGTTCCACATTCTACCCTCTTTATGACACACTAATGGATCCATGGAATATATATATATATATATATATACGTGTGTGTGTGTATATATATATATGTACGAATGTATGTACGTATGTCTGAATGCACAGAAACAGAATTCAAAACTAAATTTTTGGAAAAATATCAGGCAAATTTTTTTTTAAAGTTACAAAATATATAATGTAATCTTATGCGTATTGGACCGTGCATCATCTTGATATTTGAATAAAGGTTGACCAACTTGATGACACTTGCTTTATTATCTACTGCTCAACATGTTTCGGATACCACATCACCAACAGACAATTCCGCTACACAACACCAACACGCCTCAAGTCAGCACAATACAGCCTACACAATAACGCACCAAGTAGTCGCAAGCTCCTGAAGATGGATGTATTAA
>Ga0123352_10016511_pt1 | contig 11765 bp, 6 predicted proteins | sample TergutLab28metaG_FD_89700 | JGI IMG/M metagenome (GOLD analysis project Ga0123352, IMG submission 89700) | Labiotermes labralis P1 segment gut microbial communities from Petit-Saut dam, French Guiana - Lab288 P1 | ecosystem: Host-associated > Arthropoda: Insects > Digestive system > Gut ...
AACTTTGGACATAGGTGTTTTGGGTTATATCGGTATACTTTAACATAAGGAACACCCTCCCGAAGTCTGGCACATTCCTCCTGGGACACCCTGTATACACACATACATATATATATATATATATATATATACTTACTTACATTATAAGGGGACCGCGGTAGCACAGTGGTTAAGGTGCTGTGCTACAAATCGGAAGGTCGCTGATTCGATCCCAGCTAGTGTCATTGGATTTTTCATTGACATAAAAATTCTTATGATCGCACTATGGCCCTGGGGTCGACTCAGCCTCTAACTGAAATGAGTACCAGGAGTATTTCCTGGGGGTAAAGGCGGCCGGTGCGTAAGGCTGACAATCTTACCACCATCCTGTGCAGTTGTTACGAAATCTGGGAGCCTTAACTTCCTGGAACCCTCTGGGCCACTCCGGGCCTGTAATGGGACTGCTTTTTTTTTTTAATAACCTTTATAAAAGGTTGGTGAAAATTAAGTTTTTGTGTAGTGTTTATGTTATAAATGTTGGATTCGTTTTGAATTTATTTTAGTCCTTAGCTACAAATAAAAGAACGCAATATATATATATATATATATATATATATATATATATATATATATATGTGTGTGTGTGTGTGTGTGTGTGTGTGTAGTGTTTGAAGATTTAAAATGTTCAAGTTTTTAAATGAATCTCTCCACGAGTCTCTACTTCTCCATCCGGTAATAATTCTGATTATATTTGTTTGTATTTACAAACTTTTACACTATATGGAGTGTTCCGCCAAAATATTATTCTGATTCACATTAGGGTAAAAATAGGCATGGTTAACCATCCTCAATGTTTTCTGTGACATAAAAGGTTTGACTGATTTCACTGCATAGTAGGCTGTACCTAATTTGTGTATAGTTGGGTCAATATGTGTAGCCCAGGACAGTGTACTGTTTGCATATGTTCCAATTAATTTTGTATTGTATGCTGTGGAAATTAATTTGTTACCATACCTAGTGTCCACTCTCATAGTATTCTGTTTTTATTTTCTGCTGTATATGTCATCTTTTTTATCAGTTAAAGAATGATCATTGATACCAGTATAAGCAGTCTGCTGTATTCTGTAGTTCAGTCAGGATTTTGTTACATTTCCAATTTTGTAATTTTGTATTATTGCCATGTATGTACATACGTATGTAGTTCATAGTTGTGTCGCACTGGATAGCCAAGTAAAAAAGATAAAGAAATAATTTAGGTACTGAGATTCAAATTTTAACATGTTCATGTACATGTGACTTTATAGTAAATATTTAAGTACATATTTCCTCATTGTATATATTATTTGGGTGAGCAAATCGAGAAGAATGAGATGAGCGGGGCATGTAGCATGTATGAGGGAGAGGAGAGTTGCTTACAGGGTTTTTGTAGTGGAAACCTGAGGGAAAGAGACCACTTGGAAGACCCAGGCATAGATGGAAGTATAATATTAAGATGGGTCCGTAGGAAGTGGGATGGGGGTCATAGACTGGATTGATCTGTCTCAGGACAGGGACAGGTGGCAGGCTTTTGTGAACATGGTAATGAACCTTCAGGTTCCATAAAAGCAGGGAATTTCTTGACTGGCTGTGTACTGATTGGCTTCTCAAGAAGGACTCTGCTCCATGGATTAAGTAAGTGTTTAAGTACGTATTTATCTTGTCCATAAACACAGTGGCATTGTAACTGAAGTGGATAGGTGGATAAAGGAAACGCTCGTGTCTTTGTAGGGTGGAAAGGTGCCTGGGAATCTGTATATAAGAGGGCACTGCAATATAAGCTACAGATGTTGTGCTGCACAGCACAGCAACAGTAGAGCATAATCATACTTTGTTATAATTTACACAATGTTAGACCTGTAGCAACACCAGGTTATGGAAAAGATGAAGTTTTCCTTGTACATGCCAATAAGACAGTTCTAGGTTTTCTGACAATATCGCCAACATGTCTGAGCTCAGACGTTGCTAATAGCATGTCCGGGTGTCGCCTTGTTGACACCAGATTCCTGCAACATGACCCGTATCTGACAATTCTAACAGCAGGTTCCAAGTCTGACAGTTCTATCAACAGGTCCCAGATCTGCAGTTCCTAATAGGTTGCCGATCTAACAATTCTAACAAACAGGTCCGATGTCAGAAATTTTGAACACCGTGTCCCACATGTGAACATTCAAGCAGCAGGTTCCAGACCTGACAATTGTAACAACATAGCCCAGATCTGACAATTCTAGCAACTGTTGCCAAGTCTGGCAATTGTAACAACAGATCTCATGTCTCTCAGTTTTAACAAACTGTTTTGAGGTCAGACATTTCTGACAGAATATCCTTGGTCTGGCAATTGTACCTCCATGAAGCTACTGAAAGAGTAATATAATTTGACAGGTATTCACATATGGAGCACCAGAATGAAACCCAGGACACTTGGATGCACTCAAATACGATGTAATCATTCAGTTTAAGACAAAGTACACAAAGATACAGAGTTTTATGGATTCAGTTGAAAACTGTAGATGGTTGTGAAGTGTTTATTGTTGTATTTGCTTGCACTGTAAACTGTTCTCACACAGGGTATTTTGGCATTCGCCGTACATCACTCCGGACAAGTGAGACTTTGTACGAATGAGCACCAGTTATGTTTCATGCACCAGAACTGTAAGACTTAGTGTTCATTTATGGGTGAACAAATAGTTCTGCATCTTTACAAACACACACAGTAGGTCACAGACGGTGTACATTTTGATGAACATTGCTAAAAGTTTGGATATGGCCCTGCATCTTTATGTAGACACATGCCAGGTATGAAATTGTTCTACAGACATGTAAAGAAAGCCCAGATTGATTCCACAACATACTGAACACACCGCAAGCAGAAGTGGTTCTGTGTGTTTATGAACGTATGCAAAAAGTCAAAAATGGTGTTAGATCTTCATAAACATGCCTAGCAATTCTGTTGACATGCAGCATATCACCTGTTGTGTTGCATATAGATGAAGACACACAGCACATATAGGAGATGACGAATTTTATTGTCTTATTGAAGATAAACAGCATGTCAGATATGGGGTTGGGTGTTTGTTCATGAGGATACGCAGCACATCACTAACAGAGTCGCATACAAACCGATTCAGAAGCGTTGTTATGTCATATGAACTCAGCCAGGAAGTCACAGATGAGGTTACGTCTGGAATAAGATACAATCTTAAACTGAAAACATTCGGGGAGCATTTTCTAACATCTTCAGTATCTGCACACATTATGGAAGGCAGTGTCAGTCATGTCATCCTCTGAAGTGTATTGTGGTAGATCATGTGAGGAGATGCACACATACACAACAAACAGCGAGACGATAACAAGGACTGGGCACATCTTTCTTGCGCATTTGACCACCATGTTCCTATTTTGTTAAACGACAACCCATACATTGCTGTGCCAGTTATCATCAGTGGGGGGTTTCTAAAAGTGATTACACAAGAAGTAATGAATTTTGGTGTTTTGATACTATTTAGTGAGGTAGCCAGGGGACTAGAAGACCACACAGTAAAGGGACACTGACATGTATACCTCAAATGCTATATAAGTAGATGTTGATATTTCGTTACCACAAAGCAGGAAGAGTCATAATTATGGGAAAGAATTGTCAATAAATTGTGTCAAACTCTGAAGAGTGAGAGAGAAATGACACTGAGATACAAGAAGTTCAGAAAGTAATGTTCAGTGTGTATGCCGATGCTACCAGACAGCACGGTACTGTGTTTGTGCATTGAGTCTATATGCTGTGTACTCTGTTACATTTGTGAGACATAACTGCAAGATTCATGACCTTCAACATCAAGCAATTCTGTCATATAAGAATGTTCCACACAAAATGTAGTGGATAAGTGTACCTCGCAGAATTAATGCTCAACTGTTAACTGTAACACTAAGTGCAGATCTCGTGGTCTCCTTCTGGAATTTTCAAAATTATCCTTTAACAAGGTCTAACGTCTTCAGTACGTCTGCTATTATATTATACACAATTGCAAGATCCTGTACTAAAGCAATAATTTTGGTGTTTATGTCATTCCAGTGTCACAAGATTCCATATTTCCATCGTCTCATTCTGGAGTTTTCCAAAAATATCCTTTAACAAAGATCTGATGTCTTCAGAATGTCTGCTACTGTATACAATTCCAAGGTCCTGTATTAAAGCAATAATTTTGGTGTTTATGTCATTCCAGTGTCACAAGATTCCATATTTCCATCGTTGTCTCATTCTGGAGTTTTCCAAAAACATCATTTAACAAAGTTCTAACGTCTTCAGTATGTCTGCCACTGCATAAAAAGAATGCAATATTCTGTACTGAAGCATTAAATTTGGGGTTTATGTCATTCCATTGTCACAAGATTTCATATTGTGACGGATGACACAACACAAATGGTGATCCGCATAGAACACAGACTTCACCAAGGCGTTCTTTACTTCTGAAATGACATGTTGTCTTGGTACAGAAGTTAGTCATTACACTTATGCCCATAACAAACGTTTTGCCTTCCTTGTAACGATGTTCACACAAATCGGACAGTAGATGTGGAAAGCATGGATAGGAATTAATTTCCATCCTGATGTACAGTGTGGCTTTCACTGTACTAATTTTGATGAAACTCCTTAATGCTGAATAGCATTACGTGGAGATCTCATGAACCAAATTTGACACACTGAAGTGTGGCTGTCAGTGAGTGGATTTTCACGAAACACGTGCTTGCTGAACGGCTATTTTTTGTGAGCTCCTAGAGACGGACATGTTATCCATTTTTTTATGTTTTGCTGACCATGCATCTCAGTATAATCTTAATATTTAACCAACTTAATGCACAAATTCTTGTTTTATAATAAGTTTATTATATGCCTCAATATGTTTCGAGCACTATGTGCTCATCATCAGGAGCTCAAAATTGTATTATACAGCATCTGGTATCATCACACCTGTAGGTGGCCGTCCCTCATCTCTCTCAATCTGCACACCGGACTGCCACCTACAGGTGTGATGATACCAGATGCTGTATAATACAATTTTGACCTCCTGATGATGAGCACATAGTGCTCAAAACATATAGATGCATATAATAAACCTATTATAAAATAAGAATTTGTGCATTAAGTTGGTTAATTACTAAGAAGATTATATCCATATAACGTTTTCTTGTACAGTATTTCACATATAATGTGGTCACCTGGGCTGCTTTTGAGAACCACCAGTATTGAATGCTTGAATATATGATACATTAAAAATATACATATATGCAGGTGCAGTAGATAAAGAAATTGTTAAAGACAGAATACACATAACTTCCTATATCATGTGTAGACGTTGATACAATTGGGAATAGAAGAATTTAGAGTTAAGCATCTGGTTTAGAAGTGTCCGATCTGGCGTCTGTTAACAGCTGTCAGATCTGGGACTTATTGGTACAATTGTCGGCTCTGGGATCTCTTGTTAGTATTTGTAAGATATGGGAAATATTATTAGAACTGTCAGATCTGGGACCTGTTGTTAGAATTGTCAGATCTTTATCTAATGTTAGAATTGTCAGATCTTGTGCCTAATGTTAGAATTGCCATATCTTGTACCTAATGTTAAAATTGTCGGATCTTGTACCTAATGTTAGAATTGTCAGGTGTGGGACCTGTTGTTAGAATTATCAGATCTCGTACTTAGTGTTAGAATTGGCAGGTCTGTGGTCTGTTGTTAGATTGTCAGATATGGGAGCTGTTGGTCAAATCGGGGACCTCTTACAGTTGTCAGATCTAAGACATATTTAATGACCTGCAAATGTACTTCGTTATTTACAGACGTTTCTTTTCCTACTTGACCAATAAGCACCTTTCAAACGCTCGCGTCCATTTTCATTAGACTTTCTAAACGGTCTTGTCACTGTGATCATCTGTCTAGCTCCCGACATCGACTGTTAAACCTCCCCGACCCGCGGCGTACGACGCAGCGCTGGCAGAGCGTCGACCCGGCTTGTATCGGTCAAGCAGTAAAAGAAATCGCCCTATGTGTTTTTCCTGCGATTACATGGCTGTAGTCAGACCACATTAAAAGGACTCAAACAGGTGGATGGGTATGGGGATTGAATTGCATGGTTGGGGCTTACACTGTCTGTGGACGGTGGAAGTCTTGCTGGCCAGCGAAGTGTTTCGATTGAAATGCAAGGAGCTAGTCCGTTTTACAGAGACACCGTTGTGTTATGAGAAGCAGAACGGACAAGTCAATATACAGATATGTAAATTTATTGTATTATAAACAGCGTTGCCTGCTACTTGTTTCGACCAAGTATTATGGCCATCTTCAGGGAAGTGTTCTTTGCAGGTTATATTACATAGAACGTCAAAATACTTGAATTTATAAATCTAAAATGTTAAATTTTGAATAAAATTACAGTTTATATAAAGGTAAAGGTAAAGGTCACCCTAGAATAGGCCACGAAGCCCCAGAGGGGTAGTAAGAGGTAAAGTTCTACTCATTCTTTAACCTCGGCGCTAGGTGGGGTGGGTGGTCAATGCCACGTCCCGGCCGCTTTAACCCGGGAAAGAGACCCGGTACCCACTGTATAGGCGGCTGGATGGGCCCCAGGGCCGGTCTGGACGGGTGCGGAAAATCTCGCCTCCCCACCGGGATTCGATCCCCGGACCGTCCAGCCCGTAGCGAGTCGCTATACCGACTGAGCTGTCGCGGCCCACACATTTGCCATAGTACGTTCTAGTGATCCCCACAAACTGTTCAAGAAAAAAAGTCCCATTACAAGGTGATTGTCAGTAAACATCACGAGGCACACCGCTCCATGTTGCGACAATTATATGGTCACAATATGTAGCGGTGTGCCTCGTCTGAACAAACATAATAACCAGTTACGTTGATGGTCATTAACAAGTACCTTGAAATATGCGTGTACAGCGGGATGTCCAACCTGCAACAAAGGCTCGTTGTTTGATGATAAATATCCACTTGAACTCTAACACTAATTGAATTCTGATTCTTATCATTAGCGGTTGTTAGTTTTAACGCGCAAGTTAATATTATTACCAAACCGTTAACTTTTGTTTTGACAGTGTTTGTAGAGACTGTTACTAGGCAGAACACTGTCTGCTGTACCATTCTTGGACTGCCTGACACTGTACTTGCAGGCATTACCCTCCTCCGAAACGTCGGCATTTAGACTACGTTTGAAATGTGATGGCACACGCGCAGAAACCAGATTTCGTCTTTCGGCGAAACGGACGAGTCCGTTTAAATCGGCCGGAGGGCGTCATTTCAGTCGACTACTGGCAGCCGAGGTGTGCGCCATCGGCGGTAGTAATGCTGGATACACCATGTTCCGAGGTAGTGTGAAGGGTACTGGCTACCCACTACATTCGCCAGTTTCCCCTTCGTTTCCCCTCCCGTGCGTCACCGTGTGCCATCACATTTCAACTGGACTCTACCACGTACCAGAACACGTCGATATTCGTCAGCACCGCTGAGAGAACCCCAAATCTCGTGTCGATGTGCCCTGGTATCATCACACCTATAGGTGTTATGATACCACAGGTTGTATAATACAATTTTGACCTCCTGATGACGAGCACATGGTGCGCGATACATGTAGAGGCATGTAATAAATTTATTGTAAAACAAGATTTTGTGCATCAAGTTGGTTAATTACTAAGATAAAGAAAAACGATTTACCACATCACTTCGTAACAGATAATTCTAGCCCTTAGGCTTTCGCGGCTGCTGTTCAGCACGTTGGTTCGTATGGAGGAATGATTGTCGACTTTTGACAGGCGTTGAGTTTGCCATCTACAGGGTGAATAAAGCTGAGGGTTACTTGGAGGGGGGAGCTTAGAATGCCGGTGTCGTGGGGGGGGGGAGGGATGATGTGTGGGAGAGTAACCAATCATACCTACAGGCCTCGACAGACCACCCACCGCCAGATTTGTGTAACCCCCCGCGTGTGACATCCACAGCTTTATTCACCCTGAAGATGGCAGCTGCAAGGCTTGCCAGTACATCAGAAGCTGTACATCGCCCAATCCCGAAGGCCTTACCAGCTCCATGTTTTCTGTAATGTTTGTGTTCTTGTTTAATAATGTGTACTCACACAATATCATTCGGTTGTTCAAAGCAAGAAGAATGAGAAGGGCGGGACATGTAGCATGTATGGGGAGAGATGTGTACAGGGGTTTGGTGGGGAAACCTGAAGGAAAAGAGACCACTTGGAAGACAGGCGTAGATGGGAGGATAATATTAAAGTGGATCATCAGGAAGAGGGGAGACATGGACTGGATTGATCCTGCTCAGGGTAGGGAGAGGTGGCAGGAACTTGTGAATGCCGTAATGAACCTTTCGGATTCCATAAAATTCGGGAAATTTCTTGACTAGCTGAGAACTGGTTAGCTTCTCAAGAAGGAATATGCGCCATGGAGTAAGTAAGGAAGTAGTGCTCGCGTGCTTCCTCCTTTCTACGCTTCTTCATTCATAATAGTGCATACATTCGTATTTTCCCTGTTTGCCTACTTCCCCATGAATTATTGGAATATATCCGTGGCATAAGTGACGTGACGTAAGACACGCACCGACAACTTGTCACGAGTCTGCTGCAGGCAGTGCCGATAAGTGGACCTTGCACATACCACCTGACGCGCAAAATAGGTCCGACCGCCAGCTCCTTGTTTGCGTCGGCGGGAGAAGTTTCTCTGCTGCACTATCTCCGTCCGGCTTGCTCCGGAGAGCAACAGGAAACAGAATGTTGATTATTTGCTGTTGTGCAGTTGGTGATTAGCCTTTTAAAAGAGGAAACATTTATCTTCTGCACTGGTAAGCATGGTCAGGGCACGTGGTGGCGCACTTGGTTGAGGCACTAATCTACATGCTTGAAGTTCGCGGGTTCAATTCCCGATGATGTCACTAGAATTTTTCATTGACATAATCCTTCCGGCCGCACTGTGGCCCTGGGGTTGACTCAGCCTCTAACAGAAATGAGTACCAGGAATATTTCCTGGGGGGTAAAGGCGGCCGGCGCGTACGGCTGACAACCTTACCAAATTCATATGCCGATTGTCTTGCAGTCTGGGAGCCTGAACCTCCTGGAACCCTCAGGGCTGTACAGGGATTGCTCCACCTTTTTACACTTTACTGGTAAGTATGATCAGCGGTTAACATCTGTAGCCACTGCGGACAAGACACGACGCTATGAGACACACGCCAGCTGTTTCTTCATATATCAGAGAACGCCTCGCAGCAAGTAAACACATTTCATTACGCGACAATAGTGCAGCGTGGGTTATCGCTAGATTACGATATATGGTTATTATTTATTTGTACCAACAAATATATATATATATATATATATATATATATATATATATATTAAAACATTAAATTATATTACAAACGCTCGTACATGTTTCGCTGCTTCTGCACCAACTTCAGGGAGCTTTGATATTGCGTTTCATTAAAGTTATAAAAATATTAAAATTATTGAAATTGCATGAACCAGTAGGTTTTTGTGTGATAAAATGTGTGTTGTTGATAAAATTCTATTATGTATTATGTCATATATATTATATTATCATTTATTATATTATATATTATATCATATCATATATTATATTATATTATGTTATAAAAATCATACAACGATCTACTGCTTTATGCAGTTCCAATAATTTCAATATTTTATAACTTTAATCAAACGCAATATCAAAGCTCCCTGAAGATGGTGCAGAAGCAGCGAAACATGTAGGAGCGTCTGTAATATAATTTAATATATATGTCTGTGTGTGTGCGTGCATTTGTTGGAATAAACAATAAAAAGCACGGTATATACATAAACGTAAACATGAAAATAAAAGAACAATACATGTATTCTGCTGCTTAGTACAAGCACACAATCTCGTGCCTCGTGACGTCGTCCTGGTCACAGGAACGAACATTTCCGCTAGGAAAAGGACCCACAGTGGTGTCGTCGTATAGCGGCTGAACTACGGACTGGACGGTCCGGGGTTCGAATCCCGGTATTCCTGAGGCCAACACAGACCCCTATTTAATGACCACTGAGACTCTTTACCGAGGCGTGAAGCTAACCACTCGCCCAATCTATTGTCGAGGTTAAGAATGAGTGGATTTATACCTCTACTCCCCCCCTCAATGCCTTGATGGCGCGGACAGGTAAAATTTTACCTCTACCTACTAGCCACTCGTTCGCGAAACTAAATTAGACTACCCGAAGTCGGGAGTACTTGTAAATACCCAGTCGACGGTGCGAGAAGAGTTGGGGTGTACGGTTGCCCAGGGAAACGTACCGAATGCTTTTTTTACACAATGGTTGGTATACGTACCACCTGTTGTAGACTCCAGTTGAAATGTGATGGCACACGGTGACGCTCGGGAGGGGAAGTGAAGGGGAAACTGGCGAATGGAGTGGGTAGCCAGTACTCTTCACACTACCTCGACACATGGTGTATCCAGCATTACTACCGCTTATGCGCACATCTCGGCTGCCAGTAGTCGACTGAACTGACGCCCCCGTCGATTTAAATGGACTCGTCCGTTTCGCCGAAAGACGAAATCTGGTTTCTGCGCGTGTGTCATCACATTTCAACTGGCCTCCGCTCTCCGTTTAAAGCTTCTGCCTGCTATCCAGACGTTCAGTGTGTATATGTTTCTTTTTAATCTCATACTCCGGATAATGAGAGATTATGACCGTAGTGAGATACCAATGAACAATGGAGCCTACAGAACTATTGGTATTACAAAACCGCTTGTTTTTATATGAAATGCTACACTTTTCGGCATATAACATCATTATCAGGCGCAAATGTATAAATTGTATTTAAAGTTTGCGACCGTCCTTCTGTACATTTGAGCCTGTTGATGACCTGGATCGAAAAATGTAGCATTTGTAATAAAACCCGTTGTAGTGGAGTGAAGTGAAGTGCAGTGCGGTGCAGTGTAGTGTAGGGAAGGGGGTAAAAACGAGACTTTATGGGAAAGGTTCATATGAGTATTAAAGTGGTGAGAAGTGAAGGGCTGAGGTGAAAGTGTGAGTACAGTATGTGTGGTAAAAAATACTGGGAACTGTGTACAGTACTTTCTTACCGTGGTGTTGTTTACCGTTTGTACAGGTTGTATTTTAAGATGTCTTGTGTGTATTGTTGTAGTTGTCGTGTGTATTGTTGTTAGTTGTTTGTATTGTTGAAGTAGTCTTGTGTGTATTGTTGTTAGTTCTTTGTATTGTTGAAGTAGTCTTGTGTGTATTGTTGTTAGTTGTGTGTATTGTTGAAGTAGTCTTGTGTGTATTGTTGTAGTCTTGTGTGTATTGTTGAAGTAGTCTTGTATGTATTGTTGTGTTGTGTGCATTGTTATAGTTGTGTTGTGTGTATTGTTGTAGTTGTCTTGTGTGTGTTGTTGTAGTTGTCTTGTGTGTATTGCTGTTAGTTGTGTTGTGTGTATTGTTGTAGTTGTCTTGTGTATATTGTTGTCATCGTATGTGCATTTGTTGTACTGTGTGTGTATTGCTGTTTTTTACTTTAGATGTCGGACTGCTGGCTAGAAGTCAGTATCCTGAAGGTCCTGCGACCGGCCACCTCGACACCGGTTTTTCTCGGTTTCCCTGTGTCTATAAGCAAATGCTGAGATGGTTCCCAACATTCCAAGTTGCCACTACATGCTTCTCATGTAGCCCTCCGGACTTAAATTTATTAGTAACCAATTTCATGTTTTGTATAC
>Ga0123352_10016512_pt1 | contig 11763 bp, 7 predicted proteins | sample TergutLab28metaG_FD_89700 | JGI IMG/M metagenome (GOLD analysis project Ga0123352, IMG submission 89700) | Labiotermes labralis P1 segment gut microbial communities from Petit-Saut dam, French Guiana - Lab288 P1 | ecosystem: Host-associated > Arthropoda: Insects > Digestive system > Gut ...
CTAGCACAACGAAGTTAATTTATGACTGGTTTTAATGTGGCTTTTAATGTGACTTTAGCAAGGCAAAGAAATACAGCTCCCTGATGATGGACTTAGGACCGAAACATGTCGCAGCAGTTTTAGTGTTTTAATGTATAAATTTTATATAAGTGCATTAGTTGGTATAATAATTGAGAGACTCGACAACATGCACGGCGTAACAATGAAAATAAGAAAAATACACTCCACAAACTTCATTCTTTGAAAGAAACTGTCCTAAAAATGAGGGCGTTACAGAAAGAACTAAATGCACGAAGCATCAAAAAAAAAGAACTAATGTAAAAAACGACGAATCAGGCTGAAGGGATGAGTGCGCTGGGACGCTGTGATGTGTGAGACCTACTTTCAATATGCATGTGTGTTTGTGACACATACACTGTGCCCAGCATTCTTGGGAGGGGGGGGGGGAGGAACCGACACTAGCCCTGAAAATATCTCCGAACTTCTAAGTATTTAAAAAGCAAATATTAACTTACGCTTGTGCTCATCTACAGCTCCACCTAAGTATCTACAAATTAGATGCATTCTAAACCTAGGCACTAGACGCAAGCGATTTTTCAGCTTTCACAGTACACTCACAGACTTAATCACCCCTTCGCATTCGATGAAAGGATGAGAAGGTCAACGCCTGACTTAACTGTAACGACGTGTGGGTGAATTAGATTAATCTAACGATCTAAACCACCAACATTAGTGACGTAAGATACCTGTCCGTTTGGACTAGCAACTTAGTTTCAACAGCTGTCGTGTTGTACCAGGCGAAATACATAAACCAGACATCATTAAAATGTACAAATTTCGATTTAAAAAAATTCTATACAGATACTTACAGAAATACACAAAAAATATTTGATTATTTGGAGCATGTTGATACCCGCAGTGCAGTTGGCTTTACAGCAACACATTTATAAAGGTAGTGATTAAACAAAGCCATTGCGGTATGTGAAGTGCGTAGAAACAGCGCGTAAGGTTGGAGTTGACTACGCAGAGTGTGACACCGTATAATCTGGTTTATATATATGTATGTATAGTTTTAGGGTCAAGTGCTGTGTGTATTCTCGTATGCAGCCAGTAAGTCCCTCCGAAACGTGGGTGTGTACCTACGAGAATACACGCCGTACACCCCAGGTTACACTAATTTTCAAAAAAGAGTGCGGTTTAAAAAATCTCTACCAGACCTGAGTTCCGTTCTGAGGCATTTAATGCAGAAAAGGAATTACTACGAATGCAAACGCAACTGCTGTGGGCTAGACCTTTAACTTGTAACAAATGAACGCATCACTGTGCTCCGCGCACGATGGCTAGCAGCACAGGTCTGGGGGAACCCGGTGTTTACTGAGACAGGCAGGAAGTTACAGGGCAGCCTAACAATGACGCCGTTCTTCGTCACGGAAATCGTAAGCGTTTTAGGTGCTCTTTTCAGTTTCGAACAACGCCAAAAACGACATCATTTTATGTGAAACTCGGTATGGTACATTCACGGCGCGGTTAATTCGTCCCGCAGGTTTTCGTGCAAAGAAGAAAACCGTTCTGGTCTAACAGTGGTAAAACACGATACTTTTTCTGGCATACATCTTCGTTTCAACAGACAGTTAACGCGAAAAAAGAAAAAAAAAGTAACGCCCATCACGAAAATTGTATGGAAAGCAATTTCAACACAAACACAACACATATCATGCGAGGAAATATACGTATATACAATAAAAATGTATCGTAACACGCTCGTATGACAATGTATTCTTATTATAACACAGTACAGAACTTGTATATCCGTAACTAACGACCTTATGCGTCCAAACGCCTAAACTTTTTATCAAAAGTAAACTATCCCTGTATCTACGCATTTGTGTAACTCGAACCCCAGCTACATCGGCGACTTCCTGTATATTTTGGTAGACCGGATTCATCTTGCTTTAATTTGGCCCATCGCTATGTTGACAGCAGGTGGAATCTTATGAAACTCTACTCATCTATTTCAACCCCTTTCGCAGATTTAAGTTTGTGCTCTATGTTCTTGTTCGAAATCGTAAAAAAAATTACAATATTAGCGCAACGGCTGATTCAACGATTCAGCATATATTAATTGTTATACTGCAAATATTTTCTTTAATCACGGAAGCCTATTTTTCATAATTTTTTCTAACTAACTCTTATTCTGGTACGCATAATAACGCGGGGACCACGGTAGCACAGTGGCTAAGGTGCTTTGCTACAAATCGGAAGTTCGCTGGTTCAATTCCAGATGGTGTCATTGGAATTTTTTATTGACAATCCTTCCGATAGCACCATGGCCCTGGGGTCGACCCAGCCTCTAACAGTAATGAGTTCCAGGAGTATTTCCTGCGGATAAAAAGCGGCCGGTGCCTAAGGCTAACAACCCTACCACCATCCTGGGCCACTGTCACGCAGTCCGGGAACCTTAACTTCCTGGAACCCTCTGACCACCTCGGGCCTGTAATGGGACTGATTTATCTCATAATAAAGCAGTGACAATTTTGCCTTCCTTACCAGGTTAAAAAAGTGTCTGAAATTTTGTACGGTATATATGCACACTTATTAATATCTGTGCCTCATCACAAATACTCTTTTTACTAGTCGCGATCGCAAAATGGTGAAACGCGACTATTAACTTCGTCATGTCGACCTGTCCGCCCGTTCGTCCGTCTGTCCTTTCGCAACTATGCTCCCACTGAACGGACGGACTTCCACGAAATTTGATTCTTCATACCTTTTTCGAAAATTTGTCGAGAAAATTCGATTCTTTAAAATCTGACGAGCGTAACGGGTACTTTACACGAAGATCTATACAAATTTACGACAATATCTCACTAAATTCTTCTCAGAATGAGATGTTTCTGACAAGAGATGTACAGAAAATCGAAACACATTTTATGTTCAATTTTTTTCCCCCGAAAATCGTTTCGTTTATGAGAAAATGTGCACAAATTCGGTACAACCGACGATGCCACAGACGACAATATAAAACGGTGCAGGAAATATGCGATTTACGTGCCAGATAACTGAGGCAAAAATACATACACGCATTGATAATACTTAATACTTATTCCTTCATATGTGATTTCCGTCTGTTCTGGTAAAATGTTGTATGGCAACAACAAAACAGAGAAACTGCACAACAACTTACCTGTCATTACGATTTTTTGGCCAAATTCTACGTCTAAAGAACGTCAACGAACATTCGTTTCAATGCAACATGGGGCAGTTTACATGAAGACCTACGTTCGTTTTACTGTTGCAGTGTTGCAGGAGACAAGAATTTGCAACTAAATCGTTGTTGTGCAACTCCCAATATTTTTACATAGTTTATAATGACATGTAGTTCAATAACACGTACAAAATTAATTTCTATGTTTCCATTGAAACAATGGTTACGCGATCGAGCCACAATGTTACGTACGTACATTACCTAACTTGTCTGATCTGCTGTTGCTTCTGTTGTGTTTATTGCATTACTGTTCTTATTTGTGTTAACAATATTACTGATGATGTTGATGCCCTACTGCTTACGTCATCATCCAGCCGATATTATTATCATTATTTAACAACTGTATTGCATATTCTGTCTGTTACCTGACGTATGATTTGTCGTCATCTCTTCTCTGTGTTTGTGTTTGTGGCTTATTATTGGGCGTGTTTCCTCGTATGTCAGGCAGCTGTCTCTGTAATTGACCTTCTGGGTGTTGTGCCAGCATATTAATAACAAGAAACTGGACTGTTTTTTTACAGTATTATTATTAATTTTATTCTTTCGTTCCACATCTTGTCCATGAGACCAGGTCAAAACGATAACATACTCAAGCATCATCAACGGAGGTGAAATCGCATTCCTTGTAATTATGAAAAAATTTTCTCCTTCTAACTATGACGTGTAAACTGAACTGCTTGTACTGTGCTGTTTTTGGCTTACGTTTTTGTGGTTTCTCTTTGTCGTTATGTATGCATGCTATTTTTTGTGTCTAAGTACTCGTTTGTAACTGGCCATCAGTCATGATATAATATGCAAAGATGTGTCATTACAACTTCCACCACCACCTACCGGCGCACGAGCAGTCTGCACACAACGTCGTACAACTATAAATAGCTGAGCTGGGTTACTGCGAGTGTAACGTGCTTTTTAACAGCTACAGTGGAACGTTTCGCTCATCAAATAGGCCTAACTGGGATACTGCTCAGCCTGCACTGTTGGAGATTCAACTACTTGGCAAGCCGATCAGCTATGACCGACGACAGCTGCCCGATGCATTTGTCTGTCACTCACGGCTCAGACTGTATGTAGCCTGCTTAACAGTACAAATCGATAATGCATTAGGCAAATATCGTATTGCCAGATTTTGTTGCTTCACGACGGTGCTGCTGAGGATTCCGGTCCTCCGGAATGTGACGCAGTGTCTTTGGCTGTACGGTTCTCGACGATTCGAAAGATAACTTTCAAGGATAAACCTGTCCTTTCTTGTTTGACTCCTGAGGCATTATTAGTTCCTTCGAAACACTGGGAGCCATACACTCATGACACAGTGTCACATCCAAACATACAGAGTGGCACTTTCAGTGCTGTAGATTACAGAGCGTGTCGGATGGCGCATCTTAAAAAATCAGTAGCTCCCGCTAAGTGAAACAACTTGGGGTATTCAACAAGGCGCATTTTGAACAAAACATGAGCAAAATATGCGTACACTTTTGTCAGTAGCTATGATTTGAAAGAACGATGTCGAATTGTATAACAACGAAAATAATGAGTTGTAACAGATGTGCAATGAAGTGGCCGTGTCCCAGTTTGAATTAATATACCGACAAATGTCTGGAAGGGCTGAGGAAGCCCACTGCTGGGGCAAGTTAGAGGATAAGAAAGTTTTCAAGATGAGGTATCTTGAATTTCCCCAACATAACTTCGACGTGCAACTCACAACGTACTTGTTCGGTAAGACATGTGTCTGTGAGCCGAAAGAAACCACTTCCAGCACCTCGTTTCGGTATGAAGCGTAAAAACCTAACGCGTGGACTCACACTCACGGCCAAGCCGAACAGCGGTGATAGCTGAACTGTCTGCCGGCACGCGAAAACCGTCGAGGGTTGAGTGAAGCGTGGTGCATTGAACAATGTCCCTGCACAGTAATGTTCAGTCAGTTGGCACGTCACTACACACTCGCTGCAGCCAGAAGAGTGCTACCAGCTTCAGTGAGATGTGTCAATCCGCCTTTTTCAGTTGCATAAAAAACACACGTAAACCCCAAAATTTATGTGCCCGTTACAAAAAAACCACTACTCAAATAAATCTGTATCTTAAGGAACACAATATACGCTGCTTCTGGCTTAGATCTAATTCTAGGCAACGTGAATAAAATATTTATGACGGTATAACAGCAATTCAAATAGAAAATTTTATGCCGATATAACACCGAGCACGTAATTGGAGGACAGAACGACGAGAATTATTGGGTTTTCTGACTTCCTGTGCCAACTTTAAGCCAATGGCTTCTTGGCAATAAGGAACGATTAAGTTGCGTGTTTACTTATATCGATCGTACCGTAAACATCGAAAACTGTTTTGATAATTTTGCAGAATTCCTTCATAAAAGATTCGCGGTTTCCTGTTAAGCGAGATCACTACTGTGGTCTGTATCATGTTTAAGGCGGTAAATCGTTAAGAGAGTTGTAGCAGAAACAGTCTTTCAATTCTGCGAACATACAAGCCGTACGGTGTGCCGCTCGGCAGTCATCACAGTTCACATGTGAGATACAGTTTCAGATTATCCTGTCATCTGCAGCTTGGTCTTCAAAACCGTCGGGTTCCAGGTAATCGTGTCTTTTATTGAGCAATTAACAAACCTGTACAGTTGGGAACACAAGCCCAGTACTATAGCCTCAATTTCGAAACAATTCAACTACTCGCATTATAAATGAAGGAAAAAGAACGCGCGTTTGTGATGTTTGTTGGGCCGCGCATCGTTGTGATAAATTAAGAATAAAAAACCAACTAGATGCCACTTATTATTTTATTGTACTTCTTATAGGCTCAACATGTTTCGGGTACTACTATGCCCATCATCAGGAGCTCGCGACGAGTAGTGTCCGGGCTGCAGGCTAAAGCTTTAGCCTGCAGCCCGGACACTACTCCAGCCTAATCGCACCTAACCTCCAACCTACAGTAAACCAAGAACGAAAAGACCAATGTGCTAATCAACGTCATAGTCGCGAGCTCCTGATGATGGGCATAGTAGTGCCCGAAACATGTTGAGCCTATAAGAAGTACAATAAAATAATAAGTGGCATCTAGTTGATTTTTATTCTTCAAAAGGTGCGTTGTTTACAATTGAGTACTGAGTCTCTTTAAAGGTAACAAAGGCGCAGCCGACAACAGATTCAAGAACGCTGTATCTGGCAGTAGTAGACAGTGTCTCAGATAGGTGTATGTCTGGTATACTAAGCCTACAAGAAGAGTTGTTTCTGCCCCTACATTCACACAAAGGGTTGCCACTATACTAGCAGGATACGAATTATTTTCGTTTATTCTAAAATTTGTGGTGACAAACGGGATCAAACCCGCTATCTTCTGAAACGCCGGTTAATATGATAACCAACAGCGCAGAAAGGAGACTAGGAAAAGACAGGATTCAAAAATATCTTTGGTATTTTGAATAAAAGGAAACAAATTAAGAAAATCTATCATAATACTGATAATCACCTGACAGAAATGGAGCAGAACTTCGGAAAAAATCCTGTATATCACACATAGCTTGGCAGTGCACTACATACCACACAGGAGTAATAACCGTATGCTGTATCAGTCACTGTCACAATCCTTTACAGACCGAGCGGGTTGGTTCAGCTGTATCAGTCACTGTCACAATTCTTTACAGATCGAGCAGGATGGTTCAGCTGTATCAGTCATTGTCACAATCCTTTACAGATCGAGCAGGATGGTTCAGCTGTATCAGTCACTGTCACAATCCTTTACAGATCGAGCAGGATGGTTCAGCTGTATCAGTCACTGTCACAATCCTTTACAGATCGAGCAGGATGGTTCAGCTGTATCAGTCACTGTCACAATCCTTTACAGACCGAACAGGTTGGTTCAGCTGTATCAGTCACTGTCACAATCCTTTACAGATCAAGCAGGATGTTTCAGATGTAACACTCTAAAATTACATTTCAAAGGCTTCTGCTTAGAACCTCTCGCTGGACATCAACCAAACTGAATGAGGCATTTCGCGGTATTCCTCCGTCCCTCCAGGAAAATTCCCAGTATATTGGCACAATTATGGACAAATTTCTTCCAGTGCCGCAAGATAAACTCCGAAATGAACATCACGTAATCAAGATTTAACCGTGATACCAACTGCCATACAAACTTCAAAACTCACTACAGCTAATCGTCAGTGTAGGCATACAATGTGTCGTGCTGTGGCTGTCTATGTAGAGACTACGTATTCCCTCTATTATGTCACAAGTGATGAATCGAAGACAATTTACACACTAAGTGTTCCATGCGCGGATTAAACGGTACTTTGCAAACACAAAAAATGCACCAAACCAAAAGCAGTTTCATATGAAGAACGATATTTGCCGAATTCAACACTGTACTTTCAAACCATCTGTCGACAATAACCTAGTTATCAACATCTTATCAAGTTAGCAAGAAGATAACGTTATTCTTTCGACTACAAATCAACCAACAAAATATCTCGTTGTTGACAGATGTAATCGATACCGTTATTCTGCCATCAGAGATCGCAACCTGGCCGGCGCCAACAGTTTCTACAGTTCTACATGGCCCTGCCGTGGCGCGATGCTGGTACTGGTGTTCATGTCTATTACTCTGTTCTTTCAATCATGAAGCACGGTTTTATCGCACTGTATCATCCCGCAGCACACCTCCAGTTACGCATGTATTACCGGTCCAATAGCGGCTCGTAAGAGGGTCAGAAGAAATAAACTCGAGATGAACTAACAGGCGCAATAAAAATCGTCAAAATTCACAGTTTGATTTAAAAACTGACTGAGCATGGACAAATGAATGTCATACGCAAGAAACCCAAATGAAAATAATTTGGCAATCATCAAGTGAAAAGCACTTCAAATACGATGCAACAAAAATATTACATCGAAAATTACAGACGCAGTTTTGGGAAGCATGTGAAATGGGCTACAGAGTTTAGTGGGGTGTGGTCTTGTAACGATGGTTGGGCATACCTTAATAGCGTGTAACTTTCGGGTAAATCTGTTGGCTGTACAAGGAGCATCCTGCACCATCGATTTATCAGTCAGCTATTCTACCTGGCCACTAGGTCGTTCAAGTTTGGCAGGAAGTAAGACGTTCATTGGAGATGCGAAAGAAACAAACATCTTCGCATCTCCACAATAATTAAGTGAATTATAGCCAGTCATCATGCAAACAATTAATACAGAAGCACTTCAACATAATTGTATCCATTCACGCAACAATTACATCATTCAACCAACGCCCAAAAACGTAAGTACTAAAACCACTTATGTCACAAAAAACAAACTTAAAAAAATTCTTTCAAAAGTACCGTATTTGTTACACAGGTGCAATCCACTACCATAAGAACACATACGTCCAACACCACATCTCTAAATGAAAGGCATGCCTTCACCCCGAATAAGTTGAATGGGATTTCTATATTAATACGAAACAAATTCAATAATTGTCTCCTCCTACGTGAAAAAACCCACATCAGCTCATTAACGTAACAAAATCAATTATAATACGTAAAATAATCTAAAAAGCAACCAAAATTCTTTCAAATGCGATATCTGTTATACAGGTGACGATACATACAACTACTCCTGAAAGAATACTACTCGCTGCAAGTTACTATAGTGGAACACTATTGTATCCAGAGACCAACAAAACATTACATCTTCATACAGTAGACACACTATCACCTCAGCGAAGATTCTACACCATAATCTAAACAGAACAGGTCCCAAAATTCCTATCCATTGTATTTACAATACCCCCCATAACTTACCCCATCCATTATTATTCACAACCATAAATTTTAATGATTGTTGTATGCTGAATTTTAACTCACAGTACAGTATTTTTAAAAAATGCAATACGATATCTCGTAATCAACATAGCATTGTCAATTGTATATATTACCTTTTTTAAAAACGTTCAGCCTGAAGATGGCTCAAGGCGGACGAGCCGAAAAATGTAGTTGAGAGATATGATTGAAAACACATTTTAATAACTGACTAATTGAAAGTTGTTTTAGACTATACTACATAGTTATAATATTTATATTACTAATGAAACACAACGGGGACGCCTCACCCGAGTAGAGTAGCTCTTCTCTTTGGAACAGAAATAAAAATTCGGTTCATGGTCATATGGCTAGGCTCAGAGAAATACAAGCAGGGGTACCAAAAGTTTCCGTTCTACGCTACACAGTACAAAGATGATTGCCTCCAAACACAGGTATTTATCTCGCCTTTTTCGCTGATGTTTACACATATGCTGCAGATCGCACTGAGGGTTTATGCTCTCAAAAAACTGCAGCGCGATCTCACGTTAATGAAACCGTGATGTTAGCTCTGGGACATAAAAACAATTATGGTAGCACTATGGCCATATATTTCTGTCGTGAACACAGACTGGAGTCACCTTACAAAGAACGGACAGACGACTGGGTTCGTAATCTCGCAAAATGTCTGTGTATAAGAGATTACATGCAGAAGCCATATAGATATCGACTTGAGAACATCATGGCAGTTTACTTCCTACTCAAAAGTGAATGAATACGGACGTAGAGTATGTCAACCCTCCACAAAGCATTCATTATGCCTGCAATGACTTATGTCAGCCCCGCCTGCGAATTTGCTGTATAAACCTGTCTCTTGAAATTGCAGCGCCTACAAAACAAGGTTCTCCGCACACCTGGCAACTTTCGCAGGCGCACGCCGGCTCGCGTGCTGCAATGTCTTTCAAACAACCATATGCTTATAACGACGCCATAAAATTAAGCTTAAGTAGCCAGAAGTCGTACAAAATCGTGAGAATTAAAATGTTCATAATATGGGTCAATCCGAAGCCCAACACACACAGCGTTAAGAGGCTTAAACTTAGTTGCGTCAAGCTTACGGACGTTCAAAGGCCTAAGCTGACGCTACTGCATACGCCAAGTTAGCTAAGGCGTGCTGTACTGTACCGGTCTGGACGGGCACAAGCCATGAATACACATCCAGACTTTGTTTGACGCCCCAATTGCGTTCCTGAAAGAGTGGGCGTAAATAAAAAAATCACATGCCCATAAAAAAATAGGGGGTTCGCGTAACAGAAAGCAGCCAGCCAAACGGCGTTAAAACAGAAAGTGAGAGAGCGCAAATTAAGTGGAGGTGTAAATTCGTAACGGGCGTTAGACCAAAAAAGGCGTAAACCAAACAGACGAAAAAGGGACAGGTGAACTGTATACATGTCTTTATAATGGACAACAGTACCATACAAGATTGCAGGGTTTTGTTAAATACTTACAAAGATCAGAAACTTGATAAACGGCAGGGCCCATCTTCTTGTCAAGAGAGACGCCCCAAGACAACCATTCAGAAGTCATGACAAAAATATATATGGTCACGAGCCCATAAAGGGGCTCGGCAAAAAGACACACATACTGACGGAACGCCAGTTATAAAATCCCTGCGATTTATACATGGTTAAGGGCTGTGCATTACGTATTACGTAAGTCGGTTACGCGGTACTGCGGCCGAATGAATTTGACAGACACGGCAACTGAAGCCCAGATTGTTCCGCAAAACCTCTGCGGCCAATGCCAGCAAAGTTTTCAAGCAGTAAGCCACGAAAGATTGTTCATTACGGTTCTCGCTCTTTCAAATGCAGAGTTTATACTATACTCACTGATAATGAAGTCTATACTGAATTTGACATTCAGAGGGCCGTGTATCATGATATATTCGTATAATGAAAGACAGCGAGATGCACTATTTCTCACATTTATTTTGATAAAGAAATCTATATGTTTCGGACAGATCTACTGTCCATCATCATTAGTCTCAACAGTACACACAATAGGTATTTGTCCGGACCTCGCTAGCAAACAGTCAACATAACTAGCATGACAAATGCCTATTGCTGTGTATACAGTGTTGAGACTCCTGATGATGGACAGTAGATCTGTCCGAAACATTTAAGTTCTTTATCAAAATAAATTTCAGAAATAGCGCATCTCGTTGGCTTTTATTATAAGAATCTTTACTGAATGGCAACTGAGTAGAATGTAAAAGACGTTCGTGGACTTTTGAAGTCTGAGTCTCAGCAAAACCACGAAAACCATGAATGCTAGCTCTACACCCAAGATTCTCAATCCAATTTAGGTCACAGAACCCTAAAAGAGCTACATGCTGAGGAACTCCTATTCGCCTACAATACGTCAAACACAAAATTATATACCGGCATTTGTATATAGTTTATGTATGTAACAGTACAAAGTAGCTCAGTCGGTACAGCGACTGACTGACTATGGGCTGGACGGTCCGAGATCGAATCCCCGTGGGGACGAGATTTTTCGCCCGTCCAGACCGGCCCTGGGGCCCACCCAGCCTCCTGTACAATGGGTACCGGGTCTTTCCCGGGGTTAAAGTGCGGCCGGGGCGTGCTGCTGACCACTCACCCCCTTCTAGTGCCGCGGTCATGGAAGAGTAGAGCTATACCTCTACCCACCC
>Ga0123352_10016516_pt1 | contig 11763 bp, 8 predicted proteins | sample TergutLab28metaG_FD_89700 | JGI IMG/M metagenome (GOLD analysis project Ga0123352, IMG submission 89700) | Labiotermes labralis P1 segment gut microbial communities from Petit-Saut dam, French Guiana - Lab288 P1 | ecosystem: Host-associated > Arthropoda: Insects > Digestive system > Gut ...
CCCTTTTTATTCATTAACGGGACAGTTTTTGCCTCCCCCCCCCCCCCAAAGTGACGGAACATAAAATGTGTTTTGAACTTCTGTACGACTTTTGTCTGAACCCCTCGTTCTAAGAAGAATTGGGTGCTTTATGATGAAAAATGTATCGTGGTTTTCAAGTAAAATACCCGTTATTCTTGTCAGATTGTAATGAAACTTGAATTTTCTCGACATGTTGTTAAAAAATACTCAAACGTCAGATTTAATGAAAATCCATCCAGTGGGAACCGAGTTCCATGCGGACGGACGGTCAGACATGACGAAGCTAATAGTCGCTTTCTGCAGTTTTGCGAACGCTCCTAATAACGGCGAAGGCCTGTCTTGTTCCGTCGCTTTTTTTTAACCCGTTCTTCGTCATCTGGCAGCTTGTGTAGTGTTCCTAACCGGTGCCTCGTCTTCATAAATTGGACTTGTTTATGCAATCTTTGCATAAGGCGCTTAAAATAAACACGTGATGGTGATGTCGTAGCCGTCTTTTGACATTAATATCTGAAACTTCTTAATGGATTCGTATTAAATTATATATTTGGAATTTATATGAGGTAAGATAGCTAATATGAATTAGTGCTGGGCGACCTTTTTTTTTCCTCCCCCCCCCTCCCCCGCCCCCCGCTTTGCTCAGACCGGGTTTGGAGTCCACTAAGCCTGCTTCCCAGAGAGCACGAAGTATTTCACGGGTTTTGAAACGGCCGGAGCGTGGATCATGCCCGTGCTGTCCTGCATAAATATTTTTGACATGATTACGTAAGCATGCAGCCAGCCATATATTTAGCCGTTATTAGGGGTCAGTACTAAAAGTTTTCGGACAAACTCAGAACCCAGTCTTCGCCAGCACTATGTACAGTTATCCGTACTTCATACAAAGCTGAAATCGGACTTTATATTTTCCGCAAAAATGGTTCAAAGTTTACAGGTTCCTGCTTGGCGTCATTGTAGATGCAGTTACACTGTACAGCTGTCATTTAGAAGAGTTTTCATTGTGGTGCATAATTAACGAAAACTGTTGTAATGATCATGAGATTTCAGGATTCCGCCACCATGCAGATGAGATCTGCGTTCGTTTGGGTTATTACGCAGTGTAGAGTGGTAATTTCTTACCAACGTTTCGGGACAACCTATCAGTCCACGAGTAATCTTCTTGGATGTCTTTACCTCTTAAGATGGGGCCGATAGGTTGCTCCGAAACGTCGGCACAGAATTACCCTTCTACGCTGCGTAATATCCCAGAAGAGCGCATATCTCAATTATAATTTTAAATTGCTTCGTGCATTGTGATACGTCGAGCGCTTTATGTTAGCATTGGTCGATCAGTAGTTGCAGTGAATGAATATCAAGGCCATTGATGTAGGCAAGATCACAAGCAACTCGTTCATGAAGTTTTTACCCTTGAAATCCGACACCATCACCATTCCTGTCTTTTCGTGCTTCGTAATGGATATGCCTCTTCATCTTTGCTTTAGACCCATTTGCTAACGTGTGTTTTTTGAGAAGTTGATAAGTTACCAAGTCGCTTTTGGCTTAGTATGAAGATCCGCGTGTTTGTGGAACCTGAAGGTTCGTTGCCATGTCGACGGAGGTTATGAGACCGTATAGAGCCAATTGTTCCCATTTCATATCTTACACCATATGTTTCTAAGATCCGTTTTAATATTGCCCTCACATCTACGCCTATGTTTGCCATGTGTTGTCTTCCCTTGAGATTTCCCAACGAAGTTTTATATAATATCCTCTTTGCATGCTAATGTTTCTTTAGCCGTGTTAGACGCGAAGTGCACATTTTTAAGTTTATTGTCATGCAGTAGTGAATACGTTACTTTTAATAAGGTGATTCATGTAAGTGGTGTGTCATTTCAGTAGGTCTCACGTGCCGCCACCGCCTGTTACCGTAAACAATACAATAAATTTACAAGTAGGTACAACTGCTTGTTTTGTTCAAGTCGTGGAGATTCTGTTTATGCTCCATGCATTTTACTAAAATATTTCTGCGTGTTATCTTACGGTCTTCTGAGATATGACGCCTTGTAGTTTGGTAGATTGGTATGGACTTTTGGGTGAAAATGCTGCTACCGTGTTCGAGGTAGGAGTAATGTTGTGATGTGTAAGAGTGGTCAGCTTCATGCGCGAGTTTGGGATACTATCACCAGCACTCTATTCCCGTTACATATTGGCTTCATGTCTGGTAGACAAGCGATGCGTAGATGTGATGTTAGGTGTTTTTAGATGCACCTTCCGAGTCTCTTATGAGCAGGGTTTACTGCAGTAGAATGCCTTCACGTGAAGTGTGCGGCCCGTGACACTTCAGTAATGTGACGGACGGTTGATTTGACGACCGGGGTTAATGTGTAGCATAAGGGAGTTGGGCTGATTGCCTGTGCAGTAGCTCTGGCGTCGGAAACAAGATGTTATTACGTGATTTTGGTAGAGAAAGTATCGCCACTTGGAAGGCAGTGGAGGAAATATTGGGACAGCGTTAAGTTGGGTCTTAGTGGATGAGAAATTGTTTCATCTTGGTTCCGGATCGAGTCGAATTGTGGGCTTCATAACGGTGTTGATTCAGGTTCAAGCATGCAAGTTGGCTTCCACGACACAAACCCACATTGTTCTAAGAAGCATGCAATAAATTCCTCATTTGAACCTGCTGTCGAATGAGTCTTGTTAATAAATTTAAGTTCGTATGACGTCAGACGTGATGTTGCTGTCATCCTCACCCAAGAAATAGCGCGTGTTGAGCTTCGTCACGTGCGCATTAGAATCGGTATGACTGATGGTCAGGTGAGGCTGTGACACATCAGGCGATTTCTAAATGTGGTCCACTATGTCTTACTTTTCGAAACGGCCCGGAAACGGAAGTTGTTCTGTGCACACAAATGATTTAATCAGATTACAGGTAGTAGAGTCGAGCGTTATGGTCCTTATAATTCTTGAGTCTTATCTTCTAGACACTGCTGGAGGCACGTGGGTGAGCAAGGCTTGGACCGAGCCTTCTAAAGGAGAGTATAGTTGGATTCAAAGAGGAAGAGGGATTTGTAAAATTGTTTAGTTGCAGTGCATTTTCTTTGTCTGTGTCGGTACTTTCTTCGGACACCTAACAATACAATGTAAGTTTTCGCTTAGAAAATGTGGAAGAAGGGGGTCACCTGAAAGGCCTAGGCGTAGATGGAGGTTAATATTTAAATTGGTAAGGGGAAAGGATTGGAGGGGTGGAGCGGGTGCACTTGTGTGGCTAGGTTTAGGGACAGAAGCGCTGATAAACCATCGGTTTGTATAATATGCTGGACATTTATTGACAGGCTGAGGACCGCTTAGCTTATTAAGAAGGACTGTGCTTAATGAGTTAGCCATTTAGATAGACAGACATACATACACACGTAAGATGGACTATACACTTAGATGAATGACTATGTCTGAATATAGAACTACACATCTATGCAGTAGAAAAATAGTATTGGTGATGTATGCTCAGAATGCCTCGCTTTTTTTCGCCTTTTATTAGTTAATTTCTTATTACCCTTGTTTCTCCCACTCCTTTGTCTTTCTTTGTGTGTCGATGTTCAGTTTCTTGTTACGTCCATGTATTAATATGACGCAAAAAAAATTGGCTCGATTTCGAAAGTGCATCTTTAGGTAGGTAGCTTGTATGTAAGACGTTTACATTGTTTTCTACGATTATCAATTGGATTTGCTTCGGTGTTCTGAGTAGCACGTTCGCCGAAGAAATTCTCCGTGTTCCGAGCCTGATTGGTGTCTTTAGGATGCTACGTCACGAACCCCATTATTCTTTGTATTTAAATAACCGTGAACGAGTAATAACAGACATATTTCGAGAGTAGTTCTTATCGAGAATGGGTCGTAGTCATCAGTACGAGCTGCAGTGTGATGTTAGGCCACGTATTTGTTTGCTTTTCTGTATGCGGTGGCATGGACAGGTTCTCTCGTCTAACAGAACTGCAGTTTCACGATGACTTTTGGGCGGTGGGGGAGGAGGGGTTTGAGAGGAACGGGCCTGTTGCAAATCCAGACATTGACCTCGTGTTCCTCCTGCGGCTGCATTGTTCAGTTCTTTAAAACCAGTCTGTTGCACTCTTACCATAGGCATTACTTTACAAACGCCACGCTTGCCACGTAGCACACGAGGGCGCCCGTATCCCTTGTTCGCCAACAAGGCTTAAGAGTTCTGCTCCTGTCACTTCGTGGAAATTGTGTGTGCTGATTAGAAGAATAAAGAATAATATTATTACCAGTTCGAGTGATGGTATAAAACATCGGTTTTTATCGTATTCCTCGAAGAGCGTCTCGATGTCCGGCCGCTTCGCGAACTGGAAAGTTTCGGAAACCTTTGGCCCAGAAGCTGCTGTGGCGACATTTCTCTGGACCGTAACAGCGCGGTAGCAGCAGGTTATATGATCTGATAGAATCCCAGCTTCACGTCGACATCTGGCGGGGGGGGAGTGGCCTGTCGCGAATTCGCGTACTGAACTCGTGATGCTCCTGTGGCTGCTTGGTTCAGGTCTAAAACCATCTGTACCGTTCGGTGCTGTGCAGTATCACGCCTTGATTTCGAAGAATATGCCTGAATATTTTTACACTATGGTTCAAGTCTGATGTAAAAAAGTGCATGCTGTATGTACAGTTCTGTTCTGTTTTCGACTCCATTCTGTGGTAAATGCTTTCTGTTGTCAAAACGTTTTATAGTAGTGCACGGACTCCGGGATTCACCCTGAAGTCGGAGCAGTGTAGATCCCTCAGTGCATCTGTGAGACGGTATTCCAAATGCAATGTAATTTTGTTCAGAAGTGTGTTTTACTGTTACGCAAACACTGTACGCCTCGTCTTGTTTACGTAGCGCTGTTACCAGCAGTGCGATCGCGCTGTGAGGATCTACATGGGGAACTGTGCGAGCCCTGGTATAGGATCGTGCTGTATTATAGATAGCTAACTCCGTAGAACAGTCCATCTTGAAAAATTAATGGGTCCTTGGTTAATCCTTCGAATTTTATGCAGCCCGAAGGTTAGTAACGTGTTGACAACAGTCCGCAACTTTTCCTCTCCTGAGCTGAATGAAATCATTCCGCATCCTTCGATATTACGTTTTAAGGTCTGTTTCATTATTATCGTCCCTTCTACGCGTAGGGCTTCCAAGTGGCCTCTCTCTTTCAGATTTTCCAACTACAACCATGTAACATTTTTCTTCTCTTTCCATGCGTACAACATGCCCTGCCCATTTCATCCTACTTTACTTGATTACCGAATACTACTTAATTTTATGTAAAAATTATACGGCTTCTCTTTGTGTAATTTTCTTCAGCTTTCTGTTAATTCCTCTCTTTCGGGTGCAAGTATCTTCCTTATTAGTCTGTTCTGGAACACCCACAATTTATGTCAGGGGTAGCTACAGCGCACCACGGCACGTCCCTGATGCTGGTCGTGCAAGTTTCCTGCAAAAAGTAGTGTTCGTGTAGTTTGCATGTTCCCGAGGATTACCGCTAAACGACGCGTTAAAAGGTCTTCTGAAGAAAGGAGACTCGTAGTTTACCGAAACTAGCCCACTGTAGCTGGAGGAACAGAAATAAGAAGCCATAAAGTAAGGAAAGAATATTTTATTTTATTAACGCGTGGTTCTTGCTAAAGTTGTCCCACGAATTGTGGCTCCCTCACCTAGTCTAACTGGTCACCCCTGGATTGTGTTCTTCGCTTATCGCGATTTATTAATTTTGCTTAAAGATATTATTCCTACTTATACCAGTATTGTTTTGGGATTTCTCAAAGGAAGATGCCGAGACGTAGTTCATTGTCTTAAAAAAATAGGGCGTGACGATAGGACTGAAGGCGTAAGTATAAGGCGTGCTTTTGTGAATATTAAAGCTAGTATTGCCACGGGATTTAACACCACAAGACTGCTAAAATCTGAAATTTCGGGTCCTTAACCCGTGTTACAAATTCCATTTCTGACCTGTGTAAAAAGATAAAGCAGTCCCTTGACAGGCCTGCAGTGGCCCAGAGGGTTCCAGGAAGTTAAGGTCTTCAGATTTCATGACAACGGCACAGGATGGTTGTAAGGTCAGCCTTACGCACCGGCCGCCTTTACCTCCCCAGGAAATGCACCTGGTACTCATTTCTATTAGACGCTGAGTCGACCCCAGGGCCATAGTGCGATCGGAAGGATTTTGTATCAATGAAAAATTCCAATGGCACCAGGTGGGATCGGACCAGCGACCTTCCAATTTGTAGCACAGCACCTTAACCACTGTGACACCTCTCTGACCTGTGTATTTACACAAAATTCTAACAGCAAAAGAGAACTCTTCATTCCGCCCCTATGTGTAGCTTAGTGGCGAAATTCGACACCTGGCTGCCGTCCATATTGGTGTAATTATGGTTTGTTAGTTCCACTCGGAATTACGTGTTAAATGTTCGTGACGGATGACATTCTTCATAATGGCCAATGACTGTAATGCCTCATCCGTCACTTAGAGCCGTGTGTGGGGCCGACCCACAGGCACTGCAGTGCGTGTCTTCAGCAGAACTCGTTTCGCGGTAGAAGGAAGGGAAGTAATTGCTGGAAGAAATAGGCGTAAAATTAATATGTTGAAGTGTTTATTATGTTAGTGATTTTTATGTCTTGTGTGTAAATCGAGAAATGATAAGGAAATAGCCCATATGAATTATTTTTATTATAACCAACACATGGAAAATAATAGCACAAAAGTATATATCTCAACAGTGTTTCTTTACATAATCTAGATTCCTACATGTTTCGACATTTCCATGTAATCATCGGGGACTTCCACATATGCGCCTTGCTAAGTTACATTAATTCTTGAATTATAGCTGTTAAAATTACAATGTCATAAAGTTATTAAAATATTATTTAGTCGTGTTTACAATAAAATTCGTTCGACGTTACTGTCTCTTGTGCAAGCAGTGTGTATTTGTGGCTGCATGTACAATCTGCAATAAATATGGACGTTATTGTATGTATATATATATATATATATGTATATGTATATATATATATATATATATATGTATATAGTGTATGAGTTTTAATTTGGGAAGTCTGGTGGGAATCGGTTGTAGTCCTCTTTAATTTGTTACTGTATTTACCGGGACGAACTGAGCAAGGCCACGAAATGTGTTAACGTTAACAAGTACGGAAATTCTGAAGCCCTGGAATCTCAGGTACAGGGGAGAAGGCTAAGAACTATTTGACGACGTAGGAAAGAAAGATGAAAACGAAGAGAGCGCTCGAGAGGGCGTGATAGAAAGGGATGAACAGAATGACAAGAAAAGAGAGGATACTTAAAGAAAATGGGATGAAACTGTAGAGGAATAAAGGAAAGCAACATCCAAGAAGGAAGAGAGGGTGAAAGATAAGGAATGAAAATGCAGGGGAAACGCGAATAATAGAAGGAATGAGAGAGGTGGGAAGAGAGAAAGGGAAAAGTGAAAAATAGAGAATTGCCAACAGCAAAATCGCTTTCGTCTACACAACAGTTTGCATCGTAAATGCATTATGGTCGCGATATTCTCACGTGAACGCGATCAGAGAACGCTGCCAATTCCTCGCACGTGGATACGATAAAAGATCGTTGTCAGATCAGAGATCATTGCCAGTTTCTCGGTATAAACACGCGTTTCGTAACAGCTATGGCTGGTGGTGACATCAGCTTCGGTTTTCGGTAACTTGTGGGGTTGTACGTCAGCAGGTGGACATTACAGACACGTGCATCATAATTTCGCGCGCAAAGGGTTTGAGTACTGAAATTCAGGGAGTTTGGCTTAAGGTCAGTTTTGGGTCCGCAAATCCCTGATACCTATGTCTACGCCTTTTTTGTTACTGCCGATTGTGGTTCTTTCTTTTCTGTCGCAGTGCCTTCGATTCCCCCTTTCTTTCTGTAATCTTAGTACTGTTCTTTTGCACCTGTATGCCTCGCATGCAGAATTTCGTCATAGTGTCTCAGTTTTGTAAGCATCAGGCGAACGGCGAGTCTGTAACAGAACATTTACAATATTTTTGCCTCTCTTCCAACACTGGTAGACATCAAAGTGTCTTCTGTATGAAGTAATGTGCCCAGTGATTCTACAGTGGAGGTCTGTTTGTTCGGCCCTCGCTTCGTTTGTGGTTTGTTTTACGATGCTGTGTATCGCGGACTATGTATTCTTTTAAATGTGTTATTTAACAACGATGTCAGTGTCTAACATTATGCAGTGTCGATGATAGGTTAGTGAATGAGTATGGAGCATTGGTGGGACGATAAATTATGGGAAATTCGAAGTACTTGGATAAAACCTTGTACGGTAGCCTACCACTTTGTCTCCCACAAATTACACAGGAGCTCTAAAGCGGTGGTGGCATAATGGTGATAAAGATGTAAGGATTTAAAGGAAGCGGTCATGGCATAGTCGAGGTACTATCCCAGAATTCGTCTGTAGGAATTTAGGGAAGACAAGTGATATTGTCAGGTTAGCTGGTCTCCCGGTCGAAATTCGAACCAGGCACCTGCCGAATACAAGTCTGCAGCGTTAAGCTAAACCACCCTGCTTGGCCTCTCCGATTCCGTTGAAGTTAACGTTCGGAATAGTTCTGTATTTCTTGCGCGGAAGATTAACCGTAATGCAAGATTCATGCTGTCGTAGATACGCTGTTAGGGTACAAAGGGCCCTTAGTGTTACTGTGGGTCCTATATGTAACGCAAGGCTTATGCCTTCCTAGATATTCCATTAAATTACACAAGAAACCAGTAGGATCACCGTACGCCCTAAACGTAATGAAGACAGGCCTACGTGCCTTAGAATTACAGGACTAATCGGCATAAATGCAGCTAGTGTCTTTTTTTTTTAATTCCACCAACAAATATAAGAGGCTGGTGCGTGAATTCAAGGTATACTCCGAAATGTTAGTCCGACATATCTGCGTCGCCGATGAAATATAGTTGTCCCTGTGGAGTTAGCAACCCTCTCTACACCTCTGACGCTGTCTGAGTAGGACCGCCGTGCATGGTTGCACGTGTTGGTCATGTCTGAGACCGCTGAGAGGCACTCTGTAGGAGAGGGACAGAATATACGCACATGCAACGACGGATAACGCTGTCTTCATTGGCAGTAAGATTCCAGGACATGACTGAATATCCTATACGTAATTAATGGATATTTTAATTGTACGAAGGTAACAGACTCAGCATGGTGATGATGTGGCATTTCATCGTTAACAACTGCAACAACTGTTTAAAGTGACGACCTCCGACTTTATTGCACAACCTGCAGTGCGACTCACGACTGACTCCGGCATATGCTGGAGTGTTTGTTGTACGGTGCTGTATTCTGTCTGGATCCTGTCGCCCTGCTGGAGGCCCGTGCACAAGATATCTGAATGTCCTCCGGGCGAAAAAGTCGAAGGGGATTTGGATCGGATGTGCGAGCAGGCCAAGGAAACGGACCGCCAGGGCCAGTGCACCTTTTAGGATAAATGTCGTGGAGGTATTCTCTCGCGTCCGTGTTGAAATAAGCTGTAGGGCCCTCGTTCATGAATCGTATCCTTCGATGGGCGTCTAACGGTTCGTATTGCAGCGATTCTGGCAGTGATTCTTTCAGGAAGTCTCTATAGACAGGTCCTGTCAAGTGTGCAGGAAGTAGTTAGGCACCTATTAGAAAACCACAAATACCTCACTGCTGGTGTCTTTTTGTGATTGTTGCATGCGGGTTTGCTTCTGCCCAAAAGTGGTTGTTATGGCTGTTAATGATACTCTACGGAGCCGAGGCGCCGCAACACACCACTCGAGAAAGCGCTGACGTAACTGCTCACTGCTCGGGGCCCGCTGGGCCAAGTGCCTAAACGGTCCACACTTTACGGGTGCAACTGCTACTGGTGCATGACCTGCCAAAAGCCAGTGCTGAACTTGGTGCATCCTGGTTGTGGGCTGTGTCCGCAACCATCACTTCACTTACCTCGGTGCGCACAGAGTCCTGTACCATCCACCGTCATATCTGTTGACATTCAACAAACCAGTCTTCATTAGCCGCCGATTTATGGACACAAACATACTCTAGGGCGGAAGTCGCCGATTAGGAAAACGTACTAGATGTAACCGTTGAGCCGTCGTTCCGTCCTGCCGTCTTCTTGTGCTGTCTGCCAAGTATACGCAGACATTCCTGGTCTGAAGTCGTGCAATAATTCAGATATGTCAGAGACGTGGGATTTGTATGCTTACGGTGACAAGCAACGGAATATCAAGGAATCAAGGGACGCAGCTCAATGCAACTATTCCGGCCACGCGAAACCAGGTACAACAATCCTACATACGCAACTACAAGCAGCGGCAGAGGTACAGGGGTGGTTGCAAACCATGCAGGGACAAAGGCATATTTCATCGGCTTATGTCAGTGTGATGAAGCAACAGAGACAAGTGGGGAGTGTACCTTGAACCCATCTACAAGCCAAAGAAGTTTGTGGGTGAAGTTACAGATGATCTTCAAAACGACTGTATCGTGATGTAATTCCTTCGTACTTGTGAGGTTTTTCGTGCGAATCTGTTCTCAGACCGCTGATAAAGTGACGAGTTCTTATGTGGGTTATTCGCATTCACCCCACATAAGTGTTGTGATGACGTCTTAAAGAAGTCACTGCCGCGACCCTCCATCCCCCCCCCCCAGCTTGTCATTAACAAGCCCTGCACATTCATTGCTGTGTAACGTATGCTTTAGAACGTTAGAACGCGTCATTAAATAAATAAACATGTAACAGCTTTCATATGTGATGCCACGTATATTTAAATAATTCCGTGCTGCAGACGTCGTGACATGTGTGATAAAAGCCTAATGTTAGTATCATAAAGCGAGGCGTTCATGTAAGAAGTTGGCGCATGTGCTGAACAAAGTTTGAAATTTTGTTACAAATTACAATGCAAGGTGACATTGACATGCTCGGTGCCTTGCATCATACGGCACAGCCCGTAATTTCGCACTGAAACTCCTCCCACTGCATGTGACTTGACTATGGCAGACATTTGCATGTTTTCTAGCTAGTAAAGGAACACTTTTTATGTTTTGTTGACCTACGTCCCTGTATAATCTTGTAAATAAAGCCAACTTGGTGCGTAATTTTTCTTAGTATGTTTATTTCTTCTCTCTAGATGTTTCGGGCGACTATGTGCCCATCATCAGGAGAAATAACTGTATCTATACGACGCTTGGTACTTGTCACTCTGTGTGGATGACTGTCTGGTATGCAGGGTTCCACAGCCATCCACACACAGTGACAATTACAAAGTGTCGCATAGATACAGTTATTTCTCCTGATGGTGGGCACATAGTCGCCTGAAACATGTAGGGAAAAGAAATAAACATACTAGAAAAATTGTGCACCAAGTTGGCTTTATTTACAAGATTAAAGGAACAATGTTGTTATTTCATGAAGAGCGGTAAGTACTCGTATTTTCTGTGCAGTGGGGATAATCGTGTTGCCTGCCACAAACTCTTTCCCGACTGTGTAAATCGGATTGTTAATGGTCGTATACGACTGGGAATAGTTGTGGCGTATTCACACTAACCAGCATGAAACTAAAGGTCGTACTGATGACGCCGTTTTTTGAGTACTCATAGCAGGTGTATACAGGGTGTTTCACGACTTTAGGGCATAACTGCAGGAGGTGATTTCCTAGGTCTTTGTGATCAAAAAAGTTCATATAAACATGTGTCCGATTTTGGACGGTTAAGGAGTTATGACCG
>Ga0123352_10016523_pt1 | contig 11761 bp, 10 predicted proteins | sample TergutLab28metaG_FD_89700 | JGI IMG/M metagenome (GOLD analysis project Ga0123352, IMG submission 89700) | Labiotermes labralis P1 segment gut microbial communities from Petit-Saut dam, French Guiana - Lab288 P1 | ecosystem: Host-associated > Arthropoda: Insects > Digestive system > Gut ...
ACGACGTTTAGTTGCATTTCACACATCATAGCTTACTAACATAACGTATGCTATTATCATTACAACCAGATATTTCAATAGACAATAGAGTACTATTTAGTAGCAAAAACTATCTATGCACGCCACCTGTTGTTGCAACGGTGGAACAACTAGGTCACTCTCGCTCTGCAGGTCGATTCCTGCATTCTCACAGACAGTAAAGCTCTACCATAGAGACTACAGTGAAAGTGTTGATCCTGTTGACTACTAGCGCCATCTTTCGAGCGTGAATTGTACTACGATGGCAAACGGATCACCTGATATGCTTCACAGCTTGAAGAGAAGACGGGCTAGGGAAAGAGCGAATGCTACACGCTTTCCCACGATGTTGGATGGATTTGAGGACTCAACTCCCCTAGACGACACAGAACACTACTGAGGGCGTTTCAAAGAGACCTTGGATAGAGTTATTTTATTAGATGATTCTATAGCACTACTGTTGGCGTTTAAGAGACCTTGAATACTTATTTTACTAGGTTATTCTATTCACGATCTTTAAGCGGACAAAGAGTAGGAAGAAGATATAATCACTTGTGACGAATACATTGACAAAACAAAACGGGCAATACAGAAGGCTAACCGGCGTATAAAAAACAATCTGTCCGTTTCCACTACACGATTAAGCATTAATGTTCCGACTCAGCACACTATACCAGTCCATACCGGCTCGGTCTCACGTTCGGTGAATCTGCCTGCCATAAAAATGGAACCTTTCAAAGGCGATGTAGAAAATTGGTTCCGATTTTGGGAGCAATTTCGGTCTTCCATTGACGAAGACGCCTAACCTCTCAACTATTAACAAATACGTCTTTCTGCGTGGATATTTGGAGGGGGAGCCCAAGATGCTGGTAGACGGAAGTGCTGTAACAGCAAACACGTACGAAGAGACTAAGAAAATTCTACTCGCCCGATACGGGGACACAAACTGCATCATCCAGTCCCACTTGGATTTTCTCGAAAGCCTACCTCCGGCATGCATGCATGTACATGCAAATGATCAGGTTGTTCCCCTGTTGAAGATAAAGCTAAGTGGTATGGCGATGTGAATTTGATTGAGCACTCACCGAACATATAACTCACCTGATCATGCAGTATTCCGACGAATATGTCGTCTCTTTTTTCTTCCACTTTATTTAATTTCTCAAGGTAACGCATTCAGTTAGATTTGATGCTTTGTGCTTTAACTACGAAATATACCAAAAGACGATTTGCGGAAATTGACGAGCCATAATAAACACGGAGGAAATCTAGACGAAGCTCAACATGCAAGACGCTGACCGTGGTAAGAAGCTGCACAATTTGAAGTGAACGCGCGCCAGGAAACGAGGGAACATTACACACTTCATCACAGAAATAGGGAAGGTCACCGATACTACACTTGAAGATTGCGAGTACAATTACTGACTCCGCGAGACTGTGGGACGAACGAGTCCAGACGGCGAGGTTCAAGAACATCTTGACGACAGAATGATGCGGACCTACATAAATGTGACGAATACAGAAAATGCGCTAAGCGCGCCATCCTTCTGACTTCGTGTCAGATGGAAAGGCATTTGCGAACTTCGACAACGTATGTTACAATTACCGACGCCTGGTAGGCAACAGCAACGGTAGCTCTGCTCCACCCGCCACGATAAAGCTCGAGCCATACGCCAAGATGAATCAATGGGAAACTGATAAGCAACGAGAAGATTCGCGATACAATCTCGAGGAAACTACTAAGGAAAGCCAGGAGGATACTATTAAGGAAAGCAACGAGGAAATTGAGAAGCAACAGCAGGAACAGGATGTCAAAACCACAACTGCTGAAGACATCAAGGAAATTCCACGATCATACACAGAGGTGAATGAATGGGGAAAATGACATCAGTGACTACTGTGAAATGCTCAGGAACATGCGCACAGAAGGAAAAGAATTGCGACCCAAACTGGAGGAAACTATTAAGAGGCGCCAGAAGGAAACTGAGAATCAACAGAAGGAATGGGATGCCGAAGACAATTACTATCACTGATTTCAGGAAATAAGGGACAAGCTCTGGAAAAAAACACATTAATAGGGTTTACGTTGGAACTTTAGTTCGGTGTAAATTTTTAAGAAGCAAACATTAATACATGGTTCGCGATAACGCGTGTGAAAATGTTGGAGATGTTTTACATCGGAATTGAAGTTCCATGTGAATTTTTAAGAAAGAAGGTTTTACGATGAAGCCTATGATGTTTCGGTGTAGTCATACCATCTTCACGGAGCCTATCTTGCATTCTCGGTAAAGTTACACTTTGTTAGAGTAGTCATTTATGGTGCATTGGTGTATGATTGCATCAGTGGTGATGTGGCTGCATATATTAGTAGTGTCTGTAATGGATAACAGCGTATCAGGTACTGTATGAATATGATTTTCAAACTGAATATGTCAAAATTAGCTGGACTTACCCTTTTGATGTGTGTATGTTGCACTGTTGGGGAGTGGACTGAATTAGGGAATGCATAACTGGTTATGTAACGTGTTGAGCCAACTCATATAGTGGATTTATGTCACTGACCTGTTCTCCAAGCAAATATGTTCTGTTGGTGAAAGGCTGGCAAGTAAAACGATTCACAGCAATTCACTTTCGTCCCCTTACTACATGATTTTACGAGGGTGAGTCAAATGAAAACCTTAAATTTGTAACAAAAAATCGAAATTTCACACCATTATCCTGTAAGTTGGTAAGCGTGCAACAAACAGCATTCAGAAGGGCCTGTAGGTGGCAGCATACTGCAGATGCACAAACACCGTCACAGTATCAGTGACTTACACCAGTGAAGAACAGCGTTATGTTAATCGGTTTTTGCGTAGTGAAGGTGTGAAACCTACTGAGAATCATCGAAGAATGAATGTTGAGTATGGTGATGCATGTTTGCCACAGCAGCAAGTCTACAAATGGAGTAGGAAGTTCGCAAATGGTGTGACTTCAGTGGAAGATGCTCCTCGCCCAGGTCAGGTAGAAGTTGTGACTACACAGAACCATCAGCAGACCACCGTCATGCTGGTATCAAGGAGGAAGCGCAAAGAAAAAAAAATAAATAAAAATATACTTGAACTACAAGCCCTTGGAACAAGTTAACAAAATGAAATACTTGGGCATAATCCTGGACAATAAATTTAAATTCACGGACCACATTAATTACGCAGCCTAAAGATGCACTAAAATGATCCACTCCCTGGCGAATTCTGCAAAAATAAGCTGGGAATTAACGCACGAGGCTCTAAAAATTATACAGGTGTCCCAGGAGGAAAGGACCTAACTTCGGGAGAGTGTTCCTTAGGTCAAACTATCTTGCAAAGAGTGCGGCACGAGACGGGAGCCTGCAAGTGAGCTATGACAGAATCCCTAAAAGTAGCGTGCTGCATGAACTTGAGCAAGCAAGCATCACGCAGTGGGAATCTGAATGGCAGTCGACCCTGAAGGGGGAAGTCACAAAATCATTCTTTCCCGCCGTGAAAGAGAGGAAGAAGCTAAACATATCTCTAATGTCGAATGTCACAATGCTCTTAACAGGCCACCGCAAACTGAGATCCTATTTCCACCGCTTTAAAATACTGGACAACCCCACATGCCCCTGTGGGGCAGACCAACAGAATGCTGACCACATCATATACGAATGCAACAAATTCGCAGCAGAAAGAACCGCACTAGTAAACAGCATACGGAGCAAAGCAGGAAAATGGCCTGCAACCGAAAGTGACCTGCTCCAGAAATACAAAACAGACTTTATACACTTCTTATATCTAATAGACCTTGACACAGTTCAATAATTCTTGATCCATGGCAGTCAACCAGCCAATAGTTCAACAAAAGCATTGTATTCATCCTCTCACCTGACACCTAACCGATTGTATAGCATGTAGTATTACATCATTATGTAATGGAACATGCAGTTCTTAAATAAATAAAAAAAAAAGCCTTTCGAGGAAACAGTGTTCACATGGGTGTTGTGCCATCTGTACTGAATGCTGGGGATTTACAAAGAGGGTATGACTGTGACAATGAGTTCATTCACAGTGGGGTGGACAGAGGTTGGCACTACTGGATAATTTCTCTCTCACTTACTCATGCCACCGCTGTTTGTAATAGAAATTCACAACAATTCCAATTGTTGCCATCACAATGCAAGACATACAGTATAGTGATGTGAATATGCGACAGCAGTCTAAGGACAGGACATCAGTTCCATGGTAGATGAATGTACTTTGGTGTAGAGTTGAATTGTGTGTAGGAGGACTTACTTGCATTTTTGCCAATTCCTCATGGAATCCGGCATTTTCTGCTTCATAATCATTACAGATTTTTTTTAATCTCGTTATCTACGACCCTCTAAACCTGAAAACCAATAAGAAACTTAGAAAACGAAGTGTTTCCTCATTAGGTTCCAGAATAGCCACTTTTTATAGTCTTTCACAGATTGCATTGAGAGTCTGTCAAACAATATCACTTATCCAGCCGTGGTGGATTCGAAACTGAAAGGCTAAAGATCTGTACGACTCCCCAGTAGACAGAAATCTCTAATTACAATTAAAAAAATAGTCATAGTTGTACCAATGGCAAGGACTAGTAATACAAATGTTTGTTAATAACAACACTAAAAATAATGCCTTTGAAAAAAGAGAACTTTGCAGCATTTAGGTATTTTTTTTCCATCTTTATATTTGACGAGTGCAAAACACGTTGGCGAACTATACGGGACTCACATAAAAAAATAACTAAGAAAGCGACAGGATCTGCTGCACCAGTAAAATCAAAATACAACACAGGTAATCTGAAATTTTTGGATAGCTGCCTGCAGGACAGATCGTAGTTTGTACTGCAAATTATATTTATTTCCGTATTTGGTGAAAACATTAATTATTTCAATGAATTATTTTGCTTCGGATCTACGATGTACTATAGACAAAGATGAGATACAGCTGTCCACAAGCAACAATGACAGTTTTGATCATTGTTCAATTAATGAAGAGGGACAGGGAAACATCAATGATGAAGATATCGAAGAAGTAGTTGAATACGATAGTGTAAGTTTATCACTTAAAGAACATGAATCCCACTATGATTGCTGTTTGAGGCAGAATCTGCGAAACGAAAGCAATCGCAGTGAAGGATCAGAAAGACGTAAAGTCGTTAGCCAGAAAGAAAAATTTCTGACAGACATTTTCCGAAGGCGTAAGGAACTACTGCAGATTCTTAAAAGAATGGCAGAAAAAAAAAAAGAAGCAGAATCTCACATTCCTGTTTTTACATTCTTCAAAAGTATGGCACAAACTGTTACACACTTCCCTCCCAGTATAACTGCAGAAACCCGAGTGAAAATTTGTCAGCAGGTTGCGCAAATGGAAGTAAAAGCTCTACATGAGCAAAACCAGGCGACAGCTTTCCACGAGCCCTTCTTGTCCACGTTCACAATCGCAGACACGATGTCACTCAAGACGGACGTCATGCCCTGGGGGATGGTAACCTGCCCCTGACATCTGCTGGTACCACCACCATTTTAAACAGCATGCAAAGACATGCACTGCGCCCTGTAAGTGACAGCAGGGAAACACGGAAGGCAGTTGCTAGTGGCGGCGAGCAACTGTAACAACTCAACCAGCCACCCCTATGTGACAAATAGGCTCACAAAGATGAGCTTCTTGGTCGAAACCGGCAACGATTTCTGCATCTACCCCCATTCCCATCTTCGAGAACGCCCAACACAGACTAGTTACGAGTTGTTCACAGCTAATGGCACTACTGTACACATCTACGGTTGCATAACACGGCGTTTGGATTTCGACTTACGAAGGGAGTTTTCATGGCGCTTTGTCACGGACATAATGGAACCCATCATCGGCTGGGACTTTCTGTGCTTCTACAACTTACTCGTCGACATGAGACACCAACGCCTCATCGACATCACTAACCTTACTGTCAACAGCGCCTCGACAGGAATGTACGGCGTCCATATTAAAGTCTTCGCCGGAAGCTCTCGCTATCACACACTGCTCTAGGATTTTCTGGATGTAATCCATCCTGCTGGTATTCTCCGGGAACCCCGACATTCTACAGTCCCTCACACCCTACCACGCCTGGATGACCTGTAAATTTGCGCCCACGGCGGCTTGCACCAGAATGCCTCCGAATTACAAAATCCGAATTCGAGGAAATGCTCTGAAACGGTACCACTAGACGTTCCAATAGCCCCTGGGCTTTGCTCCTCCACCTCGACCCCAAGAAAGAAGACGGCTGGAGACCCTATGACAACAATCGTACTCGGCCCCTGGAGGAGAAAGCTGCAGAGACAACTGTTTCCATTAGCCCGTCTTGGTCAAATACCTCAGACGTTTCCTTGGCATGCCTCATTTTTACCGGCGGTTCTTATAAGCGCCACTCCACGCTGCGTTAGCTGGTCCCAAGGTCAAAAGATCCCTACCGGTGGACTGGACACCCACTATGGTCCAAGCTTTCGAGGACTGCAAGGCTAGCCTCTCCTGTGCCACACTCCTGGCTCACCCGGACCCTTCTGCTACTGTGGCCTTATTTACAGACCCTTCTGTTATTGCTATTGGTGCCGCTTTCCAGCAGTGTGTCTTCGATGCTTGGCAACCCCTGGCTTTCTACTCCCATAAGCCCAGCCCCGCTCAACCGAAGTTGTCCGAACGACTGTGAGCTCCAGGTAGTGTATGAGGTCATCAAGTGCTTCCGACATATGGTCGAAAGCTGTCACTTTGATATTTTTATGGATCACAAGCCTCTCACATCTGATTTCCATTAACGGAGAGATAAATGCTCACCGCGCCAATTCCGTCACCTGGAGTTTGGACAACTCTACTGACTTCAGGCATGTCTCTGGGCAAGACAATGTTGTAACAAACGCCTCATCGAGAGCGAACTCCGTCATGATGCCTTTTGATTACCATGCTCTTTTGAGTTCCCAGGATCAGAATACGGAGCTGCAAGACATCCTGAAACATGGTTCGGCGCTTCAACTGGAACGAGTGCACATTCCCAGGACGGCCGTCAATATCTACTGCGACACATTCACTATATGACTGTGGCCATTTATAACTATGCCTTTCAGACGCCAGGTCTGAAAGGCATAGTTCTGAAGTATAGCCAGGACTGATTACCAGAAAGCAGTTGATAGTGTTCCACATAGCTGGGTGGAAAAGTCAATAGAATTGGTTGGAGTGAACAGTAAAACTATTAGATTTTGTAAACTATCTGTTTACACTAAGGACAAATTTTATAGTCATTGTATCCTTGTGAATAGCTTGCATAGCCTGATTGCATCATCTTGTGTAACGCTAGCAGCAATGACTAACCATCACGAGGTAAGGTGATGGTCACGAGCATCTGGAAGCTTCGAGAACACTTTTTCTTTTTTCTGGTTGGGCAGTGCGCATCATTACAGCTATTGTGTGTCCGACTTACTGACCAGCTTCGCACTCAAGCAGATGCATGTAAGCCTGCATTCTCCATAAGGAAGAATCAACCTACGTAAGTGTAGCTTTCAAAGGGAAAGCTCTATTAAGTGAACGAGAGCGTTACAGTGCTGCGATAACGAGCTATTGTCATATTAATAACATTTGTAATTAGTCACCATTTGGGTTAGCATTCAATCAGACGTATAGATCGCGAACTGCATGAGGCAGTCGCAAATCGTTCTACTACAAGCGTTACCATTTGAATTACATCAAACAGTTATACAGGGTGGGGCAAAATACCCTCCCTACTTTCAGTAGGGCATTGTGATGGGAGGTGAGGCCGTAGAAGGGTGGGTTTGGGCTCGAAAGGTGCAGGTAGTTGGGAACTTCCCGTTACAACACTCCGAAGTTGTAAAGATGGTGTCGTCCAACGAGCAGCGCGCATTTGCCGTCCAAACCTACTTTACGCAAAGTCACTCTATCATAGCAGTGCAGAGTGCGTTCATACTTCCTACCAAATCCCCCCTCGGGACTGAGTACCAGACCAAAAATCCATTCTGTTGTGGGTTCAGAACTTCAGACGGTCTGTTTTGCAGTCTCCCAGGCACTCTGCACGCAAACAAGCGTCCACCCTTCGCATCTCAAATCATTCTGTTCGTCGAATTCTTCACCAAGACCTCCACTTCCATCCTTACAAGATGGTTTTTTTTCAAGAACTTACACAACAGGACTGGATTAAATGAGTAGAGGCATGTCAACAAACTTGATTGAAAAGTTGCCTGACGACGCAGTTGATTTTTTTTGTGATAAAGCGCATTTCCATATCTCAGGCGTTGTTCATAAGCAAAACATGCGTTACTGGAGTGGTGCCAACCCAAGGGAGATCCATCAGAGGCCCCTAGACGGTGATCGTGTTACAGTGTGGTGCGCAATATCAAGAATCGGGATCATTGGTCCTTACTTTTTTGATGAAGACAATTGCGTGGTTACTGTGAATTCTGAGCGATATGTCGCCATGATCCAAGAGTTTTTTGCGCCAGCTCTTGAGGAATTAAATGCAGGACTTGTCTGGTTCCAGCAGGATGGGGCCATGGCCCACACAGCTCGAAAGTCAATGGCTGTTTTGAGGGAGATGATCCCCGGCCGACTGATCTCCCTGAGAGGCGACATTTCGTGGCCCGCGCGATCACCAGATTTAACCCCCTGCGATTGTTTCTTGTGGGGGTATCTAAAGGCCGAAGTGTTTCAACATCGTCCGAGGACCCTACAAGCACTGAAGGATGCAATCCACCTTGAAGTAGGCCGCATACCGCATGATATGCTTGACAGAGTAATGCGAAATATCAGAATATCAGACAACAGCAGCCACCACTTGCAAGATATTCTTTTTAAGACTATGTGATTTAAAACTTCCCATGTTGTAGTTTCAATACGCAATACTCAGTATGCAAAGCCTTAGGCATTGAAACCACAGACAAATGGTACACACACATGTCCAAACCAGTGTGTGAGGAGGAAGATGTCATAGTGTTATGGAATCAAGCAGTACAAACACACAGAGAAGTTACAGCAAACAGGCCAATACAATTAACGAAGTTCATATACCGAGTTAATGGTGACTCATAAACTTCAAGATACATACGACTATATACACTCTGTTAAAAATATAAAACACTAACAAAATCAAACACTTTTTAACACCAGAAAATGCACAATATTATACATCCTTTGTCCATAAAGTTCTGAGACTGAGTCTGTAAAAAAAATACAAAATTCAACCTCACAACTAATGCTTCCTGTCCCCTGCCAAGTAGTTCCCTCCGCAGTCAATACAATGTTGCCAGTGTTTCTGCAAGTCCTGAAAGCAGCTGGTGAATGCCTCTTTCGGAATGCCTGTGAGCTCCATCGTCGCAGCCATTTCAATAGCCCCGATATTCTCATGTGGCAGTCCTTTTAGCCTTTTTCAGTCGTGGAAACAAAAAAATCGCATATAGAGAGATCAGGGGAGTACGGGGGATGTGGAAGCACAGTAACGTTGTTTTTAGTGAGAAATCTTGAGACACTTAGAACTGTGTGTTCTCACATTTTCGTGCAACAGAGTCCACTGTCCAAATGCCCACAGGTCTGCGCCTGAGTACGGAGATGTAAACTTCTTGGTTGATCGTCTGCCCTTGCGGGACAAATTCGTGATGAACAATACCTCTGGCATCGGAAAAAACCATTATCATCGTCTTCGTTGTCGATGGCTGACGCCTCACTTTCTTTGACGGTGGAGGACCCGTTGACCACCATTCAGCGCTTTGCCTCTTGGTCTGAAGGTCGTATTGGAAACACCATGATTCATCCTCGGCAACGATACTGTTGACGAACGTGGCATCATTCTGTGCCTTGTGTAACAAATCAACACAAATTGAAGCTCGCACCTCCTTTTGATCCTGAGTGAGTGCATGCGGGACTAGCCAGGCACTGAGTTTTTGTTTACCCAAGTCCTCCCGCACAATTTGGTGGCAGGTTGACTTATTGATATGCAGAGCATCGGCCAACATGCGCACTGTAACAGTACGGTCTTCACTTATCATGTCTCCGATGTGCACCACATTGTCTTCATTCTGTGAACTCTAAGACTGGCCTGATCTTGTGTCATCCTCCACGACACCCTACCCAAGACGAATCGCCTGTGCCACCCAAACACTCCCGCCCGAGATAAAGCTTCATCGCTGTAGGCATCACGTAGAAGTTGCTATGTCTCTGTGGCTGTCTTGCCCAGCTTCACACACAATTTGATGTTAACTTGCTGTTCAACTCGGATGTCCATTCTTCTAACAGCAAAAATCACCACTGGCAAGGGACACGGGGTTTCCCGCTGCGTCCTGCCGCCTAGCGGAGGTCGAGCAAACTAAAATAAATAACTCAGGCGAGTTATAAAATGTCCAGGTACTTGCATGCGGCAACTGGAAATGGACAACATTTACCTAAGCCGAGATATTAAATCAGTCTCAGAACTTTACGGACAAAGGATGTATAACTACAAAGTCAGCACCCCACAGTAAGTCCCAAACTTACACAGGTTAAAGTCACATGATCTGTAGATACAAGAATTCAGCACTCTTTGTAGCTTGGACATAATTCCTTCATTTAAACATTTTCAGCATGTTGCCTTATATGTCATTAGTACCATACATACAGACAGAGCTTATATTCTCTAAACCCTCACTAATCCAGTCACAGTTAATCCCAATGTCTTATAATCCATATCAACAAACATAAAAAATTCTATTCACAGTTCTGTATGCAAATTAAATGTCATGATTTAGCAAGGCAGATGCGTCACTCTGCACTGATGACAGTACACAGAGAGATGGAACATTCATTCCTGCCAGGTGTTGCTTCTTGTTAGCAACATTGTTAACTCTAAGTAGCACAGATGCGATTGCTTGTAAAGCTTCATTTGCATGTGTGACAGAAAGAAATCGCTACAGATGCCGTTACGGCTGATGCTTTGGAAGTATGATCAGATAAAGAACAAAAACCCACAATTAAGAAAAAATGTCTTAGCTCTGCAGGAGATGGCACTGATGCGGTAATCAAGAAATGCAGGAGTATTATATACACCTAGCGAGGGAAATTCCAACTAAAGAAAATCAGCAGAGATCTGTTCAGACAAATCTTGACAGTTTCTGCAAACCTGAATTATTACACTAAAAAATAAGTACAACTTCTGATCTTCTACCGTTAAATAAACGAATGTAATGTGCCTATATTCAATTTTTAATAAAGATTCTAAAGCAATATTTTTTTAATTTCTTTTTATATTCTGTAAATTAATTCTTCAGTATTTAATCACATCTGCGTTAACTGTAACATTAAATTTGCCACTTGCTGGTGTTTGAAGTTTTTGCTGCAAATGGGACCATCTTTTGCTTTGCCAATCCCAATTATCACTGAATCTGAATGATCTCTCCCCCATTTAATCCAGATTAACGAGGTTTTACTCACTTATATGTCATAATATGCTATGTTCTGATACACTCTTGTACATCCATTCATATATTATTTCTGTCACATTCATTTCCACAATTTTCATAATTTAATGTATTTTAAATTTTAAATATTAAATTACTGTTTATGTAAAAAACATATCATACTTAGCACTTGAAGTAACAGAACATATTAACCATGTATGTTAGGGACTTGCTGAACATAAAGCATGAGTACAGTTGTAACAAAAACTGAAAATGCAAAAACACATTCATCTGTTGTTGGGTTGGTTGACCTCAAGAGTG
>Ga0123352_10016524_pt1 | contig 11761 bp, 8 predicted proteins | sample TergutLab28metaG_FD_89700 | JGI IMG/M metagenome (GOLD analysis project Ga0123352, IMG submission 89700) | Labiotermes labralis P1 segment gut microbial communities from Petit-Saut dam, French Guiana - Lab288 P1 | ecosystem: Host-associated > Arthropoda: Insects > Digestive system > Gut ...
ATGCCGGTGGGACGGGCCCGCGACCGGAGGCGTTCCGTCCGCACGGCCGCGGGCGGCGCGGCGCGCGGTCAGCCCCCACCCGGCCCGGCCGCTACGGGGCCGTGAGACGGGCGTGAAGGGCCGTCGCGCGGCGGACGTCCAGATCGTGCGGACCGTAGATGGCCTCGGCCTGAGGGAGGTTGTCCCGGAGGAGGCGGGCGGCGAGGTCGGCGTGTCCGGCTTCGGCGAGGCGTTCGGCGTAGAGCACGCGGGCCTTGACGGTGAGGGGGTGCGAGGCGCCGAGGAGGCGTTCGCGTCCTTCCAGCGCCTCGCGCATCAGGGCGAGCGCCGACTCGTGGTCGCCGGACAGCGAACGGGCCCAGCTGAGGACGAGTTTCGCCGAGTGGACGAGCGGGTGGCCCTCGCCGTAGAGGTGGATGCGCGCCTGGAGGGCGCGTTCGGCGGCGGCGAGCTTGGCCTCGGTGGGGGTGTCGGTGCGCAGCAGCCCGTAGGCGTAGTTGCTGTAGGCGATGGCGGTGACCACGTGGTCGGCGCCCAGGCTGTGCTCGGCGTCGGCGATGGTGGCGGGGCCGTCGCGCAGGAAGGTCTCCGTGCGGCCGGCGTGGGCGAGGAACTCCAGCGCGTAGGCGCGGCTGCGCAGCGTCTCCGCGTGGTCGTTGCCGAGGGTGCGGCGCTGCCCGTCGACGGCCCGCCGGATCCACGTGAGGGACTCCTCGGACCGGCCCATCAGGTAGAGCGTCATGCTCAGCGCCGCCGCGGTCTCCAGGGTCTCGTGGTGGCGTGCCCCCAGGGCGGCCGCGCGCCGGGTGTGGACACCGCGCAGGACGTGTTCGGCTTCGTCGTACGCGCCGAGGCGGCGCAGGTAGTCGCCTTGGTGGTGGCGTGCCGTCATGGTGTCGTGGTGGTCCGGGCCCTGCAGCCGCTGCGACACGTCGCCCGTCAGGGTGGCGGCCTCCACGGCGCCGCGGTAGTCCCCGGCCTCGCAGATGAGCTGGGCCGTCCGGATGCCGAGCGCGGCGGCCTGCGGGCACGTCCGGGCGTCGGTGTGGTGCAGGAGCGCCGTGACGTGCGGGACGAGCAGCCGCAGCCGCGCGAGGTGGGCGGGGGCCGCGTCACCGGGCAGGGCCGCGTCGAGCAGGTGGATGGCGGTGAGCAGGTACCCGGGGCGTTCGTCGGCGTCGATGCCGGCGTGGACGCTCTCCAGGACCAGGCCGTGCGCCTGGAGGCACGGCGTCGGCGTGCCCGACGGCGACACTCCGGCGGAAGTGTGGGCCGAGACGAGGGAGTTGTCGATCAGCGCGCGCAGTGCCGTCTCCGCGCGGTCCCAGAAGCGGGTGCGCGTCGCCGGTTCCTCGTCGGGGGCCGGGTGGTGTCCCGACAGGACGGAGCGGGGAACGGGGGCCTGGCTCCAGCAGGACAGCAGGCGCAGCAGGACGGTGGCCTCCGGCAGTCCGCGGGCGGCCAGGTCGTCGAGGGTGATCTGCCAGGTCCAGGACAGCCGCTGGCGCAGCTCCCCCTCGGTGGCCGGTGCTCCGGCGTCCTCGATGTACGGGAGTTCGGCGCCCTGGTCGGCCAGGAGGGTGCCGTCGCGTTCGAAGCGGGCCCGGTAGTCGTTCAGGGACCAGGTCTCCAGGGCCTGGCGCTCCAGATAGCTGCCCGCGAGCCTCAGCGCCAGGGGCAGGCGGCCGAGGCGGTTCGCCAGGGCGAGCGCGTCGCGCGCGGTGCCGCGGCCGGGGGCGAAGTCCGTGATCACCCGGGCCGCGTCCTCCGGCGGCAGGACCTCCAGGTGGTGGAGCGTGGCGTTCTGCCACTGCGGAGCACGGGCCCGCCGCGTGGTGACCAGGACCGTGCCGGTACGGCTGGGACGCAGCCACCCGTCGAGGAGTTCGGGGCTGTCGGCCTTGTCGATGACCAGCAGCCAGCGCTGCGCCCGCGACAGGTGCCGCCACACCAGGTCGGCCGCGGCCAGCCGGCCGTCGTGGGCGGCCTTCAGGTCGGCCGGGTCGGCGCCGAGTTCGGCGGCCACGGCCAGCATCCCGCGCCGCAGTCCCGCCCGGTCGGCGCCGACCACCCACAGCCCGGTCAGCCCGGCGGACTCGGCCGCGCGGAAGACCTCCGCGGCGAGCGCGGTCTTCCCGCTCCCGCCCATGCCGTGCAGCACGTGCGGGGTGCCGGGTATGTGCGCCGCGGCCGCCAGCGCGGACGCGAGCTCCTCGCGGTCGCGGAAGACCCGCGGCGGGCTCTCCACCCGGGGCGTGCGCACCGACTCCTGCCACAGATCGGTCTCCCGTTCCGCGGTGGTGACGAACGGGTCGCCGAACGCGTGGGAGTGGTCCCGGTAGGCGTGCCGGGGTCCGCCGGGCCGGAAGGGTTCCCCCGCGCCGGCGCCCGGCGCGGGTTCCGGATCGTCGGGCGCCCGTCCGTCGTGCGGCCCGGACGGGGAGCCGGCGGGACGGGACGGGGCGGGCGGGGAACCGGACGGTGCGGTGGCGCCGGCAACCGGGTGGCGCCGCACGCGACGTGCCAGTGCCGTCGCCCCCGCGCGCGCCCGCTGCCACACCGCGGTGACCGTCAGCGTGACCAGGGTCGTGCCCGCCGTGACGGCCACGGTGGTCAGTGCCGCGTCCATTCCCGCCTCACCGCCATCACGACATCTCCCCAACCACACGAGTGTAGACGCCTATTGGGTGATCTCGTAGGGGTTTTGGCCGGTATTCGACCCGCCCCTCTTGCTGGTCGGGGCGGCCGCTGGCTCCATGGCCTCATCCCCGACGACCACTCTCCATATCGGGAGGATCCCGTGTCCGACTCGACATTCGACGGCGCGTTCTGGTTCAAGGCGAACGGAAGCGGTGAAGGCGGCTGCGTCGAGGTGGCCTTCACCCCCGCAGTGGTCGGTGTCCGTGACACCAAGGACAAGGGCAGCGGCCCCGTTCTGCGGTTCGACCGGCAGGCGTGGACGTCCTTCGTCCAGGACCTGCACCACGGCGAGTTCGTTCCCGAGTGGCTCTCTCTGTGAGGTCCGGCTCCCGCGCGGTGGACCAGGCCGCCGCGCGGGACTCCGGTTCCCTCACGCCCCTGCTCGCCGCAGCCGGTGTCTCCGTCACGGGGGACGGCGCGTTCCTGGTGGCCGCGCCCCTCCTCGCCGCCTCGCTCACCCGCGACCCGCTCGCCGTCTCCACGGTGACCGCCGCCTTCTACCTGCCCTGGCTGGTCGCCGGACTGCCCGCGGGAGCGCTGGCCGACCGGTGGCCGCGCCGCCGGGTCATGCTCGTCGCCGACCTCGTACGGGCCTGCCTCATCGGGCTGCTCGCCGCCCTGGTCCTCACCGGCCATGCCGGACTGCCACTCCTGTTGGCGGTCATCCTGCTCACCGGCATCGCCGGCTGCTTCTTCGACGCGTCCTCGCAGGCGGTCATCCCGACGCTGGCCGGGCGGGACAAGGAGGTGCTGGCCAAGGTCAACGGCCGCTACTGGTCCATCGACACCGTCGGCCGCTCCCTGCTCGGACCGTCGGGCGGCTCCCTGTCGTTCGCCGCCGGCCGCTCCCTGCCCTTCGTCGGCGACGCGGTCTCCTTCGCCGTCTCCGCGCTGTGCATCAGCCGCCTGCCCAGGATGCCGGCCGCCGGGACACCGCAGCCGCTGCTCACCGCGATCCGCGAGGGCCTCGGCCACCTGCGGCGCACCCGCCAGCTGCGCGAACTGGCCGCTACCATGGCCGCGTACAACTTCTCCTACAACATCGCCATGGCCACGTTCGTCCTCTACGCCACCGGACCGCTGCACATCGCCGACTCCGGCTACGGCGTCCTCCTGGCCCTCGGCGCCCTCGGCGGCATCGCCACCGGCTGGCGTGCCGCGCTCATCACCCGCAACCTGAGCCACCGGCAGACCATGACGCTCGCCACCGCGCTCCAGGCGGCCGCCTGGCTCGGCATCGCCACCGTCCACCAGCCCCTCGCCATCGCCGGCTTCCTGGGCGTCATCGGCGCCGCCTCCACCCTGATGAGCGTGGCCGCGAGCTCGGCCCGCGCGGCGCTCACCCCTGACCACCTGCTCGGCCGGGTCGTCTCCGCCTTCCGCCTCTTCGGCATCGGGGCGGCCGGGCTGGGAGCCCTCGCCGGGGGCCTCACCGCCCAGCAGAGCGACCTGCGCACGCCCCTGTGGGCAGCCGTCGCACTGCTCACCCTGACCGTGGCAGCACACCGTCCCTGGCGCCGCGCTGCGTCCTCCGCGTCCTCCGCGCAATCCACGCCATCCGCGCTCAAGACGCAGCAGGCCGCCGCACCGCAATAGCCGGAATCCGCTCCGAACTCCGCATCGAATCGGCCAATTTCGAAGGCAATTTGTCAGCCGGGCATTGAGGGAAGCGCGTACTGATCCGCCCCGGCAAACGGCATATTCAAAGGCAATATGCCGAGAGCAAACGGAGGCCGACTTGCCCTTCACCGGGGCAACCCGGAACTCCTCGGCGCAATAGGCGGCACGCCGCATTATGCCGGCGAATGACGGACCGAGCGCGGATTCCGCTTTCACTGGATGCCCACCGCGCGGCCTTGCACCGGCATGGCAGCGATGTACCTACGGGCCCCCGGAAACCGGGCTCACCCGTAGGCGAGCGTGAGGTCGCCGACGGCGCAGCGGTGGAACCGCTTGACCCCCGTTCCGCGGCGGCAGACGTTGTGGGCGCCCCAGCAGGAGCAGAACTCGGCGCTGCGGGCCGGGAGTTCGCCGACCAGGTCGCGCAGGTCCTTGACGCGCGGGTCCGGCCTCGCGGCGCGGAGACAGCTGCCCCGGACCTCGCCGGCGGCATCACCCCCGGCGCACTTCGCTGCGAACTCCCGCTGCCGCCGGGGCAGTCGGACGCGCCGGCGTGCGTCCCCCGCTCTGGCAGCCGGCCGTCACGCCGTCGCTCCACCGTCCACCGGGGGCGCGGGATCCGGACGCGGGCCGGCAGCGGACATCCGGAATCCGCCGGTCCTGTCAGGACTATTGACGGCCCATTGTGTGAACGCTAACAATGCCATGCGGTTCACGATGCAGCCTGCGTGGGATCCCCACGCGGGCCCTGCCGGGCTGTTCCCGCGTCGTCCAGATCGTCATCCCGATCGGCGTCAGTGCAGGTGGGACAGCTCATCCCTACGCGAACGGAAGGTCCTATGACGACGACTCACGTGCTGGGACGGCGCGTGTGCCAGCCGGCCGCCACACCCGGGCCCACACCTCGCACCAGCCGGTTGCGCGAGCGCGAACATTCACCCGGCCGTTCCCCGCTGCCGGTCCGCGACGCCACGATCTGAGGAAGGCTCACCCATGCTCCACACCTGGAGACGACTGTTCGGCCGCAGGATCCCCCGTCGTGCCGTGTGGGCGGTCGGCGCGGTGGTCACGGCCTGCGTGGCAACGCTGGTGCCGCCCACGGCGGTTGCGGCGACGGAGGCGACGGCCTCCCAGCAGATCACCGTCGACGGCAACGGCACCGGACGGGTCTTCGACGGCGTCGGCGCCATCAGCGGCGGCGGCGGGACCTCGCGGCTGCTCGTCGACTACCCCGAACCCCAGCGCGACCAGATCCTCGACTACCTGTTCAAGCCGGGCTACGGCGCCGGCCTGCAGATCCTCAAGGTCGAGATCGGCTCCGACACCAACTCCAGCAACGGCGCCGAGCCCAGCCACATGCGCACCCCGACCGAGGTGAACTGCAACCGCGGTTACGAGTGGTGGCTGATGGAGCAGGCGCAGAAGCGCAACCCGGACATCGCGTTCTACGGTCTGGAGTGGGGCGCGCCCGGCTGGTTCAGCGGCGGGTTCTGGTCGGCCGACAACATCCGCTACCTGACGGCGTGGCTGGGCTGCGCCAAGCAGCACGGCCTGAACATCGACTACCTCGGCGGCTGGAACGAGAAGGGCTGGGACGCCGCCTGGTACGAGCAGCTCAAGACCACCCTCGTACGCGAGGGCTACGGCCGGGTGAAGATCGTCGCGGCCGACAACGCCGGCTGGCAGGTGGCCACCGACATGAAGAACGACCCGGCCTTCGACCAGGCCACGGACGTCGTCGGGATCCACTACCCCTGCTCGGCCGTCCACTGCTCCTCGTCCGCGGACGCGCTGAGCCTGGACAAGCCGCTGTTCGCCAGCGAGTCGGGCTGGAACAACTACCTGACCGGGGCGACCCGGCTGGCCGCCGAGATGAACCACGAGTACGTGGACTCGCGCATCACCGCCTTCATCAACTGGCCGGCCGTGTACGCCTGGTACCCGACCGTCCAGATGCAGGGCAGCGGGCTGCTGCGCGCCAACGAGCCGTGGACCGGCCACTACGAGCTCGGCCCGACGCTGTGGACCGTGGCCCAGACCGCGCAGTTCACCCACCCCGGCTGGTCGTACATCGACTCGGCCAGCGGTTACCTCGACGGCGGCGGCACCTATGTGACGCTGCGCTCGCCCGGCGCGCGGCCGCAGTACACCACGGTGTTCGAGACGACCGGCGCGTCCGCGCCGCAGTCCGTCGTCCTGGCGCCGACCGGTCCGCTGCCGCACGGCACCCTGCACCGCTGGTCGACCACCCTGGAGTCCACCGACCCGGCGGACTGGTTCGTCCACGGTGCCGACGTGCACGCCGGCGCGGACGGCGGCTACGGGGTGACGCTCCAGCCCGGCACAGTCACCACTCTCACCACGGTCGCCGGCGGCAAGAGCGCGGCCGCGGCGAAGGCGCCGGCCTCGAAGCCGATGGCGCTGCCCTACCGGGAGTCCTTCGACGGCTACAGGACCGGGGCGACGCCGCGGTACGTGTCGGACATGGAGGGCGCCTTCCAGGTCGCCCCGTGCTCCCCCGCTCCGCAGGACGCCGCGACGAACCGGAAGCACGACCAGTGCCTCCAGCAGGTGATCACCACCAAGCCCAACCAGTGGGCGAGGGTGCCCGGTCCGCTCACCCTGGTCGGCGACGCCACGTGGGGTGACTACGCGGTGTCCGTGAAGGCGCGGATCCCGCAGGGTGGCACGACGTCCCTGATGGGCCGGGTGGTGAACCAGCTCAACCTGGTCGGCACCGGCCGCGTCACCGCGTGGGAGGGGTACTCCCTCAAGGTCTCGGACTCCGGCGCCTGGTCGCTGGACGTGCTGGCTCCCGACAAGACCACCCGCGTGCTGGCCTCCGGCACCCTGCCGGCGCCGGTCGACGGTGCCTGGACCGGGCTCCGGCTGTCCTTCTCCGGACCGCGGATCACCGCCGAGGTGAACGGCAGCACGCTGGCCGACGTCACCGACACCACGTACAGCCAGGGCCAGGTCGGCCTGGGTCTGGACGCCTACGCGGCCGGGCAGTTCGACGACCTCGCGGTCACCGCGCAGTAGTCGCACCCCGCCGTACCCGCACCCCGGGACCGGACCGCCGGTCCACGTCCGCCCGGGGTGCGGGTGCCCGTCGTGTTCCGCTCGGCGGTGCCGCGCCGGCTCGCCGCGGGTGCGCGGACGCAGGTGCCGGGACGCAGGTGCCGGGACGGGGAACCGTCAGGCCGGCGGAGTGACGGCGGCGAGCGCGGCCAGGAAGTCGTCGAAGGCCCGGTCGGCGCGCGCCACGTCGCCCGTGGCCTCGATGTCCATGACGAGGCCGCGGACCACCGCGAGTACGAGGGTGCCCAGTTCCGGACGGCCGACGGTGCGCATGCCGTCCTCCAGCGGCCGCAGCCAGTCCGTGGTGGCCTCGCGGCGGAAGTCCGGCCACAGCTGCTGCCCGGCGTCCTCGCGGAGCCTGCCGAACATGGTGAGGTACGGGCGGCCCGCCGGGCCGGTCATCACCTGCCAGGCCCGCCGCAGCGTGCGCGGATAGGGCTCGTCCGGCCGCGGGCACAGCAGGTCGCCGAAGAGGTCGCGCTGGCGCCGCCGCGCCCGGCCCAGGATCTCCCGCAGCAGCGCGTCCCGGGTCCCGAAGTGGTAGATCAGCATCCGCGTCGAGACCCCGGACGCCGCCGCGAGCGGTTCGAGGCGGTCGGGCAGCCCGTGCGCGAGTGCGTGGTCGGCGCAGGCGTCGAGGATCCGGTCGCGGATCTCTGGCTGCTTGTGCCGTCCCATCACCTCACTTTTTCACGTAACTGGCATTACGTCTACCGTTGGTCCCAGGGGTCGGGACACCTGGACCGAGGAGGAAGAGATGCGTGTGGTCTTCGTGCACGGGGCGTGCGTGCGTGACGGATCGTGGTGGTGGCACCTGGCCGCCGCGGCCCTGCGGGAGCGCGGCATCGGCAGCGTGGCGCCGGCGCTGCCGAGCTGCGGTGAGGGCGACCGGCCGGCCGGACCGCACGGTCCCGGGCTGCCCGAGGACGTCGCCGCGGTGCGCGCCGCGCTGGCCGGGGGCGACGAGCCGATCGTGGTGGTGGCGCACAGCTACGGCGGCATCGTCGCCTCGGAGGCCGCGGCGGGCGTCGGGGCGGTGCGCCACCTGGTGTACGTGTCGAGCTATCTGCCCGAGCCCGGCGAGTCGCTGTCGACGTTCGGCGCCGAAGTGCCGCCGCCGTTCCTGGACTTCGACCCCGACGGCGGCACGTTCGGCGCCCGGCCCGAGCTGTTCGCCGAGACCTTCGCCCAGGACTGCCCGCCGGGGATCGTGCGCGAGGCGGCGGATCGTCTGGCCCGGCAGACGCTGGCCGTCACCGGGCAGCCGGTGCGCGCCGCGGCGTGGCACGACGTGCCCACGACCTACCTGGTCTGCGCCGAGGACCGGGGCACCCCGGCGGCCGCGCAACGCGCGTTCTCCCGCCGCGCGGACACGGCCGTCGAGGTGGCCTCGGGCCATCACCCGTTCCTGTCCCGGCCGCAGACCGTCGCCGAGCTCGTCGCGGGCCTGGGTTGACCGCTGCGGGGGTCCGCCCTGTCAGGAGTGCCGGTGATAGGCCTTGTTGGCGATCCGCCAGTCGCCGGCACGCACCAGCAGGAAGATGTCGGTGAACGTGTCCGCGCCGTGCGAGAGCGTCATGGTCGCGTTCGCGACGGTGCCGTGGACGTCGATCGCGTCGATGCGGCGGGAGCGGAGCGCCTCGTCCGGGGCCGGCCGGCCCTGGAAGAGAGCGCAGTACTCGTCCAGGTGCCACGAGACGAACGCGCCGTCCCGGATCCCTTCGATGTGCGCGGTGGGCAGGAACGCGTCGCGGAAGTGGCGGGGATCGCCGGTGGCGTGCCCCCGGGCGTAGGCGCGGAGCGGTGCGAGCACGGCGTCGTCCACGGCCGGTTCGGTGGCGGCGACCGCCATGTCGGCCTCGGGTGCGGCAGGGGTGCCGGCCAGCCCGGCCGCGCCGCGCAACGGGGTGTCCGACGCGGCGGCCAGCAGGGCCATGTCCTTGGCCAGCGCGCCGATCGTGAATTCGGCGGTGGCGGCGGCTGCGGCCGGGTCGCCGAGGAGGAAGTGCCGCTTGCGGGCCACGAGCCCGCCGAGCTGGCCGAGTTCGAGGATGTCCAGCGTCCGGTCGCGGGGCAGGCCCAGGGCGTCCGCCTGGCGCAGTGCGTCGCGGAGGGCGAGCACGGATCCGGCGAGGCTGTTGTTGGCGATCAGCTTGAGCGCCGCGGCGGTGGAGGCGTCGTCGGTCTGCCGGACGGTTCCCAGCGTTTCCAGAACCGGTCGGACCCGGTCGAGGACGTCCTGGTCGGCGGCCGCGAGGATCTCCAGCGCCCCGGCGGCGGCCGCGGGGACGGAGCCGAGCACGGGTGCGTGGACGTAGGACCGGCCGAGTTCCCGGGCCAGCCGCGATGCTTCGGCAGGGGCGATGGTGCTGGTGTTCAGCACGATCGTGTCCGTTCGCAGCGAGGCGCGGACGCCGTCGAGGACCTGCCGGCAGGCCGGGCCGTCGAACAGTGCCAGGACGACGAAGTCGGCTTGCGCGACGGCCTCGTTCGGGTCGCCGGCGAGCTTGACGGCGGCCGAGGTGCGGCCCGAGCGCGTCCAGCCGACGACGTCCCAGCCCTGGTCGGCCAGCCGTGTCGCGAGGGCGGTGCCCATGCGCCCCAGGCCGAGGACGGCGATCGTTTGCGGTGTGGTCATGCTCATCAGGGTGGTGGACCTCGACGCATGCGACAAGCGCAGATTTCGCATGCCGATCCTGCGCGATGCGCATACCGGCGCGCCATACTGGTGCTGTGGACCTGACTGTCTGGCGGACCTTCGTGACCGTGTGCCGGCTCGGATCGCTGTCGGCCGCGGCGGCCGAGCTCAACCACACGCAGTCGGCCGTCTCCCGGCAGATCGCCGGGCTGGAGCGACAACTCGGCGTACCCCTGATGGCACGCAATGCGCGAGCAGCGCGTCCGACGCCGGCCGGGGAGGCCTTCCGGCGCCACGCCCTGGCCACGCTCAACGAGGCCGACCGAGCGGTTCGCGCCGCACGGGAGGTGCACGAGGGGGCGTTCGGCCGGCCGCTGGCCATCGGTGCGACGCCCTCGCTCGCCGCGGGAATCGTCCCCGAGGCCGTCCGGGGCCTGCTGGCGCAGGCCGGCTCCCTGCGGTGGAGCCTGAACCCCGGGCTGAGCGCGGACCTGCACGGTCGCGTGGTCGCCGGCGATCTCGACGTCGCCGTCGTCACCGACGCTCCGCCCGGGCTCCCTGCCGACCCGCAGGTCGACCGCCGGTTCCTCGGGCTGGACGAGATGGTCGTGGTGCTGCCCGCCGGCCATCCGCGGGCCGGGCGCGGCCCCGTGCGCATCCGGGAACTGGCGGAGCAGACCTGGGTCGAGGACAACGACGGCTCCGCGGCGCTCCTGCGCCAGCACGCCGCGCGTGCGGGCGTCAGCGCGCGCATCGACCTCGCCGCGGCCGATCTGCCCGGCAAGCTGGCCCTGGTCGCCACCGGTCACGCCATCGCGCTGGTCCCCGGAGTGCTGCGGAGCGCGTTGCGCACCGACGTCACCGCGGTCGGCCTCGTCGATCCCCCGACCCGGGGCGTCTACACGATCGCACCGCGCCGCGACCCCCACCCCTGCACGGCGCCCCTGCTCGACCAGCTCACCACAGCCTTCGCCTCGGGCACCCGCCCGCGGTGACCACGATGGTGCCTCGCTCTCCGGCCGCAATGCGAGCCCGCCGAGCGCACCTCTTCACGCGCGGGCGACGGCGCCTCGTCCGGGCCGAGGATCCGTGCGGGGGGCGGGTCGGAGGGCGGGCTCGCGGGCGGGCGGGCAGGCGACTTCGCAAAGGACGGGGCCGTCAAGGCGGTCGGGAGCGCGGCCAGTTCGGTGAGGGCCACCGGTCCGATGACCGTCGTGGCGATCGTCGCCGCATGTGACCGCGAGCTCCGCCGACCGTCCGAGGCGGAGCCGCCGGCCGCACCCGGCGTTGGTGCGGCGGACGACCGGCCGGACTGGTCAGCGCCTTGCGGCCCGGCGGCGGCCGCGCACCACAGCTCTGAGCACCAGCAGCGCGACCACTACGCCAGCGCCGAGCAGTGCCCAGCGCCGCACCGGCGTGCCGTCGCCGGCCGGGGCGGTGCCGCCCGCCGCGGTGGTGTCCGTGCCGGTCCGCCCGGCCTTCCCCTGCTTCCCGGACGCACCGGACTTCCCGTCCGATCCGCCGGCGGGTGCCGCCGCGGGCTCGCCGCCGCCCAGCCACACCTGCCTGGCCCCGGTGTCGGCGGCCGGCGCCGTCAGCGAACGGCTGACGTGCGCCGTCAGCGCCGGCATCGTCGCCGCGGCCTGGTCGGCGCTGAGCGAGCTGAACGCGACCCTGGTGAAGTCCACGCCGCCGTATATGTAGGTGTGGGTGTAGATCGTG
>Ga0123352_10016526_pt1 | contig 11761 bp, 4 predicted proteins | sample TergutLab28metaG_FD_89700 | JGI IMG/M metagenome (GOLD analysis project Ga0123352, IMG submission 89700) | Labiotermes labralis P1 segment gut microbial communities from Petit-Saut dam, French Guiana - Lab288 P1 | ecosystem: Host-associated > Arthropoda: Insects > Digestive system > Gut ...
CATGAGTAGTAACGTAATGTCCTAGACAGAATCTGAACTTAATACATACAAATATACATACATACATATATATATATTCACTTTCCATTAGATCTTTACAGAATGTGTTAAGAGAGTGTGCAGTGCGTTGTCATAATACCATTGGGGGTTAGATTACAGGTGAGACAACAAAAGTGAGGCGTGTGAAATAATGAGTTTTGTTAGTAATAATGAATGTGAATTTGTGGCTATCCTTAGTTATGTAAATAATAAGTACAGTTAGTAACAAAATTAAGTAGCAACTACGTAGCAGTGGCGTAACGAATGAGAGCTGTAGCAGTCAGGATGCTGATCGATAAAATACGTCCAAACTATAGAAAGAATGTTCAATGAGATAATTTTTTAATGCAGATTTAAAATGCTTAGCATCGTGTGATAGTGTTTTTGAGTCTGTTCTTGTATTATGGGCTCGCCCTGTTGGAAGGTGATAAAATGTTTCACTCTTGTTGATTACAAGACTGTGAAGTTTTTCTGCTGGAAAGTTACATTTCAGAGCACAAACCACTTATAAAATGATGTTGAAATATAGAATTTGTTGTATGTATTTCTGTGAAAATGGTTGGATATCATTTTTCGTTTATTTGATCAAGATGTGAAATATATATTACTAATATAGCAGTCAATTTAAGCAGCCATTACAACTTTCATACTGTCACACAGATTTTTAAATGCATTTGAACACGTACACACTCTATCTGCATTGCCTTGAATCGCTTATAAGCTTTGAGATGTTGGAATGGAATGAAACAGAACAGAATGGCTGTCTAGAGATGTGAAGTGGATGCCTACCTTGCCTACTGTAGTTAGGAATGTCATCCAAGGTCCTCTCCAACATTCCACATAATTTGCCTGCTATTGGTATGTGACTGGAATGCCTTGCTTTCTTACTTACAGATTTGTAAAATTTATTTGAATAACATAATTTCATATTTTTCTTCAGTTGCTCATCTTTTTCAAGTTTTCACATGTAAACTATAACATTTTTGACATTTTTTAAAGTATATAATTTTTATTCTGCAATGCATGTAGGTTTGTTTCATCAAAATTGATGAGAATTTATTTTTTACACATTTTGTTTTACACATACAGGTTGAAAATACAACTATAAGAAACACAGGATAATTTCTTTATGAACCTCATGTTTTATAAATTTCCATCTTCATTTAAAATTACAGTATCATTTTGAATATGAATGCTTGCACTTAAATGTTAGCAGCAAGCCATACATAGCAGTTTGTACATAGAGCAGAAGACCAAAATTCTTCCTGACTAGAATAACAAAACTTTTCACTCATTTTTAAACATTTTTTATTATTGAAAGCTTTCAAGTTCTGGCAGTTTTGACAAAAAATTAAGTCTTCTTGGATGTCCCACCAGGGCAATTGGAAAATAGTGGACAACGTTTCGGTGGACCTTGTTGCATTCAACTGCAGGGCCCAATCAGACCCTGAATTTGGAGGTGACAAGCTGCTTTACAACGTTGGTAACCGTTTACCATCTGATTTGATGTTGTATTTCAGAAAACTTGCTTATATATTTCCATTAATTTTTCTTACAATGAAGAGGGAAATTGTTATACAGGCATGTATAAGACATACTGCATATTTGAATTTTTGTCATGTATGATTATTACAAGTACATAATTTCCCTTACAACATTATTATTACCCTTTAATGTTATGTATTTTTATACGAATGTTATCAGATATCCAGTCCAAATTCTTTTTGCTAGCAAAATAGTGTAAGTCTGCCTCCCACAGTCTTCAGTGTAAGTTGTCGATGCCCATGTCTAGCCCTCTGTGTAAATTGTGACTGCCTATGGCCCAGTTTGTGACATAAAATTTACTCCTCCACAGTGTCTTACGTATCCCAGAAATGAGTCTTGCTAGGAACAACATATAAATGAAATATTTGACATTGTCACTTCACAACACTGTATAGTCTTAGCAGTGGACAGTGTCCTTCAGTGACGCAGTTCTGTCACTTGATGCCATATATTTTCATGGCATTTATAAAATTTTTCCAGTTCAGGCTATGTCATGAAGCATTCTCAGTGACAAAATTCCATCAAGTATTCTTGGGCTTACTGTTGCATCAGATGTTTCAGATGCACCACCACCACCACCACCACCACCACCACCACTGGAGAGACTGAATCCATCTCCATCATCAGGGTTTTATATGACTTGACGCACAGTGTGTGCGTTGAGTAGTTTCAGTGCACTAATGAAGGGGACAGAGTCAGTCTCCGAAACATTGAAGCGTTTGAACCGCCTAATGCAACAGTCAGCCCAAGCAGATTGGATTGAAAGTTTATATTACATAACACAATAACCACCGTTTTGTCTTCATTACTTGAAATGCTGTAATGTGAGGAATAACAGTCTTGTCACATCATCTCTTAGAGACATCTGTAGTGAGTTTTAGTTCTAATATGACCTTAGAATTTAAAAAGAAATCCATTCCATTTCTCTGTGCATGTCATATGAACTGTGTAACTGTCACCCACAACCTTAATTTCGTTGGAGGGATACTGACTGTAGGTGACAAATAACATGTCACATAACCCATGTTTCTCCCAAAGCAACATATCTGTGTCTATGGAGTAATCTGAGAGCATAATAGCACTTAATGTAGTTTGAAACCTGTTAATTCAGTGTGTAGGAAATCACCCATGAGTGGTATTGCAGTGTCTGTAGAATAGATGAGGAAGGTTATATAACACCATAAAGGACGATGGAGACCAACGCCAAGAGCAGGAACCCACATCAGCTGACAGAGACCTACAGGACCAGTTCAGCGTAGTATGAGGCCTGAGAACTGCTCGTGTATTGATGTTGTATTTTGCCTTAAAATTAAGCCACATTTAAATATTAATAACAAATTAAATCAACAAAATTATATAGTAGGTACTATTAAATATATTATTTTGTTATTTATTTATTTATTTATACTGATTTATAAATTTCACAATGTATTTTGTTTTAATGTGTTTGTTTTATCTATTTTCAGTCAGTCATTGAGACCAGCTGATGAGTCCTGACGGATAATTTCAGATTTTGTCTGTCGTTTTTGAATAAGTGGGCACAGTTACATTTTATTTCTTCATTTGTTGAGTTTAGAACAAGAACAAATTAGAAAAAAAGTGAAATACTGTAAGAACACAGACCCCTAATGCAGTTCTGGTTGGAAGCCGCACATGTGATTGTGTCTTTAATGCTGTATATAGTTACCAATTTCAGAAGTTTTAATGAGGTAAATAAGTATGTGGATATGAAAGATTGACATGAATTATCAAATTAATTAAACTCCATACCATAATTGGCGAATGACATCAGTGGTCCCACTTAATACCAGTTGGCACTGCAGCCAATGAAGTGTATTTTTCTTCAGTGAGGGCGCACAAATCCTGGGTGCCAGGTTGCTTGGGCATCTACATTTAGTATGTTGGCACCTGAAATTTGTGGGTCCTCAGTTTGTAACTTGCTTTGTGTCACTCATCTGGCTTCTGTGATTTTGATGTGGTCCCTACATTTTCGGTAAAATTTGTGTGCCCCTGTTTTAAATTACATAATTGACATTTATTTTCAGGGATGTACATAGATGTATGGTTGTCAAAACAGAAGCTTTAAATTCTTTTCAAACTTCCAAAAAAGTTGGATATAATGGTCAGGCTTTTTAGTCAAAAAAAATACCATCCTCTGTTTGTGTGGGGCACAAAGGGCCCATCTATAAGGCCTAGGTGCATCGGGACTGTAAGGTCTCAAACCTAATGTTAGTAAGACAATCAGTCATCTGTGTGTGTGTGTGTGTGTGTGTGTGTGTGTGTGTGTGTGTGCTCACGTGCACCTCTGTGCAATAGAGGACACCTTGACTTTTTTTTTTTCTGCAATAACTAGTAATATATGGTGAACGTTTGGAGCTAGAGAGGCAGGATGCCCACTAACACCACTTACTTAGGGTCCCTAAACCCCTAAACAATTCTTGGTAATAGATCTTGGATAAACATCTGACTTTTATTGGGGTAATATTTTTGTACACTGTAAAATAACAACATGATGGCCATGTACAGATTTTATTTAGCTTTATGATTTGGTGGTGATAACTCTTTAGCCATACAAGCAAGACATGTGCTAGTCATAAACCTATGTGTGTGTTGTAATATTATAGGTACCATGCACTACATGATTATTAGTATGTAGAGCCAACTTTATATACAATAAGGAATATCTTATTTGTTTGTGTTGGTTTAAGTCTAGTGACACATGTCACAGCAGGTTCTCATTGCCTATACCATATGCAATTTTGAGAAAAAGCATTAATTGTCCCTCACCTACAGCTGATAAAGCTGATAAGTAGAAAATGAGTACTACAGGTGTCACAGTTCCATAATCTGTAGTGTGTAATTAAGCTGTAATCAAATCATGTTGAGCAGGTTTGTGTAGCAGTAACACTCCGAAGTTATGTTCGAGATGTACCTGCTTTGGATTGTGGCTGGGATGTCTCATGTCCTCATGATTTTCTTATTAGTCCTTTCAGATAAACAGACCATGAACATGACCATGGTGTTCCTAATCCTTGCCTGTTTACCATTCATGGTCATCTTCCCTTCTCAATACTCCAACCTCCACAGTTCATATAGCATCACTGGGTGAGCTAAGTGGCAATTGGCTGATGTATTCCAGTCAGTTTCATTTTATTTTCTGCTCAGTTGTAGTGGCCATCATCAGGTGACTGTTTTAGCAGTAGTGTAGTGCATTTATAGGCACCTCAGGTACTTGGGTTGTCTATGGTTGGTTTAGTTGTGCTAGTTTCATAAAGTAGTTTGAATGATCAAAAATGCTTAACTTTACAAAACATATCCCTTGTCTACAACAAGGCAGTTAATTTTGCACATAGCTGTGGCTGGATTGAGGCTGTATTATAATACTGTACATAATTGTGTCCAAAAACATAGTATTTGAGTAGTGATAGTGTGTGTTTTAATTACACATATACTAATTTACTATTTGTAAACCAGTGTCATTTGAAATAAACTGACTGTTGTAATGTTCATGCACACCCAGAACATTGCACCAGAATATGTGAAATAAACCGTCCAAGTTCTGAACCTGACAATGGGTAACTCTTTGAAGGTGTTTCAGTACTGATTACAGGACCTTCATAGTTCTGAGGTCCACAACTGAAAGAGCATGTCATAAATTGGTCAGTATTATGGGTGTGCATTTTCTTTCTTGTGAACGAGGTGCTGCTCGGCTGCCAGCTGCTGTTATTTATAGTGACATAACACTTTCTTTTCATAATATCTAAATTTGACTGTAATGTTAACATCATAAGTGTTTACTTAGCACTGAAGATTTAATTTGTAGTCCACAGTGGTTTATTTTATTATGCCACAACAGAAAAATGGCTACACAGTGTAATGTCCACATTGCTGTCAGCATTTTTGTCTGAAAGACACCAGTGTTGATACTGTGTGGTTTAAAACTTTCTTACATATCAATTTCCTGCAGTGAAAATTACAGACTATAACAACTGGAACACTTTTAAGATGCAACATAATTGTTGATAGGAAGTAATATAAAACACATAGAAAGTAGTATGTAGACCACATAACAGAAAGAGTGTATATATTAGAAGGTACTGGGACCCTATTGCCAGTGTTTGGTGTTGCAGATTATGCAATTGCACTATAGTTTGTTTTCTTGAATTAAGGGTAATGATATACTTTATATTTAAAGTGGTGTAAATAAGCATATATTATATTTTGAAATTGTATTTGTGTTATTGTGATTTAGCTGGCACAAAAACTGGGCTTTATTTTTTTCTTTATATGTTATTATTGGGCTGGGTATTAATTGGTAGTGCAGAGTCATGTATTACTCTATTCCCATCTAAATCACAGATTATATCAGAACTTACTTAAAATGTAGGATGTGTATCATTCAGTACAAGAGCTCATTATTCACCAACTTATGATGCCTGGTCACTTTGACTATCTGGATATGCATATTGTGGAGCTCATTCTGTATTTTCAGAATACATCAGTTTCTGACATTGTAAAAAAATATACATTTTAAGGAAAATGTTACAATTTTAAATGCTTTATAATTAATGATTTTGAAAACTGAGTCAATTCCAAGATACTGCATCAATGAAGTAATTTTATTTTGTATATTTGCACTTCTTTCAGGGTCCAGTGGGAGTGGGCCCTCCGAGGGGGAGAGGCGGGGAGGGTCGGGGAGACCGGAGAGGTGGTAGAGGAACCCCAGGGGGCATGGGTTATGCTCCTAGGGGTGATACCCATGGATTGGACCCTCGGGGTGACCCTAGAAACCCTGATTATCGTGGTGAACCTCCACGTCGCATGGAAGGACCGCTGAGAGGCCCCATGGAAGAATCTTTGCCTCAGCAACCAGTTAAACCTCCTGCAAACCCAGCAAAACCTCTGAAAGGTGTACCAGCAGTTGTGCCAGACTTTGTGATACCAAACAACAAAGAATCTCCCACAGGAGCTGCCCCTGGTCCCAAGTTCCCAGAGGCCCCCAACTTGATGCAGAAACTGAGCGAGATGACAGGAGGTGCAGACACGTCTGTTGACAACATCATCTCAAAAGGGAAGGAACTGATCTTCATGAAGTTTGGCCTTGGAGGCGGCAAGTAGCAATGTGAGCAGGTACAGTGGTTGGTGCTGGCTTCTCCTTACTTGCATTAAGCCTGGCTGTGATAAACCAAACAAACTACCTTCTTTCTTGGGAAGTATTTAGTGGGTACTGTGACATCTGCATAGTATTTTTCAAAAACTGTAAAACTGTTCACTGTATAATGGTACAAGTGATATAGGACCGTGGGAAGGAGGGTAAGGGATAACAATACAAAGAAAATGATTTTCCTCCTGTGCATGCACTAAATCTGTACTTTACACCTTCCAAAACTGTGTGTAATCAGTAATGAATAACAGATAATAATACTTTTCATTTAATTTTCAGTAGACATACACTTGTATTAAAAGTAACAGCATTTAACACAACATAATAATTTGTGAATTAGTTTTTCCTGAATTCCTGAAATCTTTTCTTCTTCTTAAGGGATATTTTAATATAAAGAAGAAGAGAAGCATGAAGGTATCTTCCCTGGTGCCAATAAACAAAGAGTGAGTTGTAGATACTATTAATTGTCATGTAAATTTGGTTCAGCAAATAATATTTTTATTGTAAATAGCTTCTAGAAGCTTCAGTATTGTCAAATGTTTGATTATCCCCAACATTTTTCTCATTTTTTGAGCTTCACCATATGCTCACTTATTCTTAGTTAAATAGTGGAGTCACAGGATCTGGTTAATATTTTTCAGAAGGCCGGGAATATCTGTTGAGAAGAGACCTTACAAAATTTTGTTTTATGAGGTTTGATGTATCAGTGATAAATGTGGCCATATTTTAACCAGTGTTACCATTTGAAAATTGACTTAGCTACTATTTTAAATAGGGCCCGATATATGTAGTTGTTACATTTATTAAATGATCTCATTAATTACATCACTATTAAAACATTTGAGTGTATTAATTGCTGCTTGGGATTGTAGATGAGACTAAGGAGGTTTTGGGAATCATTTTTAAAATCTGCTTATTCCAGATACACAAAAAACAGATAAATTAGATACATGTGATGTAATTATTATTGCTGGACCAGTCAAGTAGTGTAGTAACACTGGAATAAGAGTACACACACACACACACACACGCACAAACACAAACACAAACACACATGCGCACATGTGTGTATGCATAATGTCTGAATTGAAGCGAGAAACATATTTAGCAACTTTGCTGTACAGTATAAAATTCTTATATTTTATTTGTAAATTTAATACTTTTTCTTAAACTTTTGATATGCTCTAGACTGTCACAATTATAAAATTACTGTTCAGTTTAAAAAAATGCTGTTGTCATGTGCTCATGTTCTGTAAACCCTATTTGTTCTCTGTGACCTTACTTCTACAGCTTTTTTTGTGTTTGTTTTGATGAATATTTGTGTTCAGTTTGTTTATGTTCTGTAATGGACAGTTATAAACAATTATCAAAATACAAAAATTTTTGGACCAGGTAAAAGACCAGCAACATGAAATTGTTGCACTTCTCTGTAGTGTTTCTATGTGTTGGTATGTTGATAAGTATTGAACCCTGCTCACAGTTTTTGAAATCACGCTCTTACAAGATATATTCTTCCAAATTCCTTTTCAGATACTCATGTTTCTGTACAGCAAAAACTGATGGTAACAGATTACTGATTGAAACACTAGTAGTTTCTCAGCATATCAAGAAATTTCCCACCTTTCATCGATCACAAAGTTTTGTTATTAAATTTGCAAGATCCTTCATCTAGACCAGCTAAATAAACCCAGGCCATACCCTCACACCATATTTCTTTAAAATTGACTTTAATATTATTCTCCCATCTGTGCCTGAGTCATCTTAATGGCCTTTTTGACCAAAATTTTGTATGAATTTCTTATGTCTGCCAGGCATGCTACATCCTCTCCCAATCTTATTCCAGTTGAGTTGATGATCTTAGTAATGTTTAATGAACAGTAAATATTATGAAACTCCTTATTGTGCAAATTTTTCCAGACTCCCTTTACTTTCTATCCTTCCGATCGCACTATGGCCCTGGGGTCGACTCAGCCTCTAACAGAAATGAGTACCAGTAGCATTTCCTGGGGGTAAAGGCGGCCGGTGCGTAAGGCTGACAACCTTACCACCATCCTGTGCCGTTGTCATGAAATCTGGGAGCCTTAACTTCCTGGAACTCTTTGGGCCACACCATGCCTGTAACAGGACTGCTTTACCTTTACATTTACCTTTTACTTTCTGCCACTTGGGTCAAAATATTCTAAGCAACTTTCTTCCGGACACCTTTAATATTTTCTCCACTGTTAATGTGAAAGACGAGTTTTTACACCCATAGGAAAAAAACAAGTAAAACAGCAGTTGTATATTTTAGCCTTTATTTTCACAGCAGATGGGAAGACTGAAGATAATGAACTGTACTAATAATCTGAATTTAATATGCTTTTAATTTCTTCATGAATGCCATTTTAATTTGTTACTGTTACCGTATTTACTCCAGTGTAAGACGAGGTTTTTTCCTTGGATTTGGCACTTGAAAATGTGGGGTGGTCTTAAATTTGGGTATGAAGCACGAAATTGGACCACACCACACCGCATCTTGCAGAGCCAAACCAAGGCCTGCCACGCCAAATTGTCATATGTGAACAAAAGAGGGAACAGGCTGAAGTCAATTGACATAATCTTTTTGTGGGGGGACGGGACTTCGTCCATCATCTAATTTTTTAAAGAAGCATGACATTTTGGAAGCGGCTCTGCTCCCACTTTCAGGCAAAGATGCGCCATTCAGAGAGTGACTTATGAAGACATGCACCTGAAAACAGGTCTAATCCAAGGCAAGTTCTTGGAAAATGGCGACTGGAAAATTAAAAATTAAAATCAAGATTCAAAAATGAATCCTGGACCAGTCCACAAATTAAAAGCCACAAAAGGAACCATGAACTCAGACTAAGCAGACCACAGACAGAACAGAAAAATCCAGAACACTTGTATCTAAAATTCGTAACAACTCTAACACCATCTGTGGACAAAATTGTGAATCTTAATGGGTTGAAGTAAGTTTATAAACCAAGACATATAAGTGTATTATGTAGTCACTATGGATCACAATGGCATGACGGTACATTTCACCAGAAGTGACCGTGAAGAGATTTAAGAAGTGCTGTACATCTGTGCAATGGATGGGACTGATGATGATATGTTGTAGTTGCTTCTGTATTGCAGATATGTCACAATATTCTTACGGATATAATTACAGCCTACTTACAAGAGAGGAGCAAGTATGTGTCATTATTAAATACTTCCGCATCATAAAATATACATACGCACGCATCGCATAAACTTAATTATTGTGTGAAATACTTTCAAGAAAATATTTTGCAAACCTGATCATGAAGTTAATCTTTACAAAGTAAAAACAGAGAATTACAGTAATAAGTTATAAATATTTATGAACAAATTGTGATCTACAGGGACATGAACTACTCAATTGTACGAAAATCAAATTTATCACAAAACACTTTGCTCCATTTAAATCTACCTGCATAACACTTTGACCTCCACAACAAACCACAAAAATGAAATAAGGATGTACCAAAGCAATTCAACATCAGCAGTTAATTGTAACTTACACATACAACTGGCAAATTGGAACACGAACAAAATAACAGTACAGTCAATAAACTTATCTTAAAGCTTCAAGTCTTTAACACTGACCATGAGGATATTTGTTTCAGACTGTAAGTATCTCCATCGAAAGTGCCAGTTCACTCCTTTCATTTGCAAAGCGATTAAACTGCTCTGGATACAGTTTCACGCAGTTTCCTGAATTATGAACTTCACCCAAATATTCATCCCAACTTCTGGCTAAAAGGTTGACTGCAAGACTCTCTGTGCATTCCTTAGTAAAGAATTCCACTTTGTAATGATATTTAGCAGCATCTGCAGCAGGGCCTCTATACTGCAGAACAGAATAAAATATGCCATTCATAATTTCAGATCAGCTGTAGAATACATCATTGTAAGCAGATATAAATTTGCAGTGCTTTGTAGCAAGTGTGACACTGATGACATGAATTGGGCCTTTAACAAGACTATAGTAATCCACACACATAGAATGGTGTGCCTGCTTCAGATGTTTCTCCATTTTGCTTCTAATACCAGTCCAAGTACAAGTTCCAAGATACAGCTTATTAACTGGACATGCGTGTGGAATTTACTGACATTTCTGTTGGTGTTCACCTATCATATCAAAACTATAGATTTCCCTACATCCAAACTTCCAGTGCATAGATGGATATTTCACTTCAATAGCCAGCTTCTCTAAAACCACTTTCTGGTGTTTAAGAACCACTATCTGCAGGTTGTACAGTCGGGAATTCTCTGCTTGCAGATATTACAGATGTTGTGAACATTTACCACAGTGTTATAGGCACACTCATGTACTGTGCACATAATGGACACTCCAGCTGACTCAAGGGGCTTTGCTCTATGCTAGTGACCTGAGACTGCATGTTGGATGCACCCCACAGTGGTTCGTGAAATGTCGTATTTTTGTTTCCTGCTGTAACATTAAGGAACTGTGCGTTTCCCGGTGCAGTTTATTTAGGAGTTTTGTGTACCTGTCACAGTTCCTCGTCACTCTCGGTACAATCCACTGATCACTCTGAACTTCACAGCTCCACCTCTGAAATGGCAGTAAAGAGGATGGGTATGTTAGGAGTGAGTGTGAGGAAAATGAAGTCATTGACTGTGGAAATGGCGATAGTGACAGTGATTGGTGAAGGTAGATTGAATCTGCCATGCTTTGTGTATTAAGTGTATGAAATGAATTGTAATATATTTTTTCCTAGCAGACATTTTATTTTTGGTGGGTCACCTTAGATTAGTGTTGTCTTGCATTAAGATTAATATGGTATTTTGAAATGTTTGGAATTTGCCACATGTCCAAAATTTTTTATTGCTTTTTAGTCTTTGCGTAGACCGCCTCTGTGGTCTAGTGGTCAGAGTTTCTGGCTACAGATACAGAGGTCCCGGGTTCGATCCCCGGCGCTACCAGATTTTCTGAGTAGTAGTGGGTCTGGAACGGGGTCAACTCAG
>Ga0123352_10016527_pt1 | contig 11761 bp, 9 predicted proteins | sample TergutLab28metaG_FD_89700 | JGI IMG/M metagenome (GOLD analysis project Ga0123352, IMG submission 89700) | Labiotermes labralis P1 segment gut microbial communities from Petit-Saut dam, French Guiana - Lab288 P1 | ecosystem: Host-associated > Arthropoda: Insects > Digestive system > Gut ...
ATTATCTCCGTAACCGTTCAACTTTGGATATAGGTGTTTTGGGTTATATCGGTATACTTTAACATAAGGAACACTCTCCCGAAGTCTGGCACATTCCTCCTGGGACACCCTGTATACACACACACATATATATATATATGTATATACACCTGTGTCTAGCAGATAGATTGCAGTCTGTTTAGTTGGCCCATTCCCCTCTTACTACTCTTGGGAACTCTTAAGCCCACAAAATACATCCTGTAACACAAACACATGATGCAGTTTCTGAGTGCACTCTGTTTCATGCCTCTTATCACTTGCTTTTAAGTCTAATGGCAGGAGAATATAAGAGAATGCCTTCAGAATACATAATGCACCCCCCCCTCCCAACTCTTTCACAAATGTTTCTGTGGAATATCCAGATTTAAAGATGATCAACAATACAAAAATTTAGTAAAAAAATGAGGATCATAGCTGTATGACAATACCTGGGGATAACATATGGAATGGTTCTGAGGCAGTCTAATGGGGTCATGGTGGAATGAACAAACATCATCTCCTAATACTACCTGGGTCCACCAGTGGAATGCAGCAGAAACATATTCCTAAACCTTGTTCATGTATTTGTTTGTTTCTCTCCACACAAGTAGACAACAACTATGTGAGATCAAAGCATGCAGGAAGCCAAATTCATTACCCAGTTTAGCCTCAATCATGCCATATAGGAAAAGGAGGAATACTGATGAAGAAACCACAAACAAATTACTGGCTGCTGACAGGGAAATGGATGAACATAGTGTAAAAAACTGATGAAGAAGATGAAATTTTGCAAAGATGATGGTTACATATGCGGCAAATAAATGTGGAGGATAAAGACGAAGAAGGAGATGGAGATGAAAGTGAAAAAAGAGCAAGCTGACCACAAGCTGAAAGTAGTTACAGTGGGGTACTCTCCTGGTGGCCTCATGACGGAAGAAATAATCACACTCACGATAATGTGGGACCTCCCAAATTATTCAAGAAGAATAAGTCACCACACACAAAGACAGTTCTGTACTGGCTTTTATCATATTTTATTTTTTACAAATATTTTTCAGCTGATGGTGGAACAGACAAACTTATATTATCAAAAATACTTGTACAAACAATCCCCACCTCACTGCCTACCTGATATTACATTAACAGACATAATCACTGTGTTTGCCTTAGTTTTACAGATGGGGAATATCCTGCAAGACAAGCTACAAGACCACTGGTCTAGGCTTGAACAGTTTTACATTCCATTTTATGATTACACCATGATACAGATTCTTGCTTATACTGCGATTTTTTGCATTTTGAGGACAACTGCAAAAGACCTGACCAAAAAAAAAAGGAATAAGACTATGTAAATTAAGGCCAATCTAGGGAGCATTGAACCAAACCTATTACGAATTCTGTAATCCCATCCAATGCAGAGTTATTTAGAGGTAGTACCTTCCCAATAAAAGATCTGGTGTCAAAATTTACAAACTGTGTGATGATTCAGAGTACATGTATGATATGGGAGGGTACTTAGGTCAGGACACACACAGCGCCACTGGAAACATGAAGGCAACACACACAACTGTTAGAAATATGACTCAAAATGTTGAAAGCAAAGGGCACAAAGTTTTATGGACAAACCTTTTCCTTGACCATACGTTTTGATGACCTAAGAGACCAGAAAAATAAGTGCATGCATGACAGTGCAACCCAAACAAAAGGACATTTTCCATTCTTTAGACTGAAAAAATTATACTGAAGATGGGTGGCATACAGGGGTTAACTGCAATTGTGTGAGAAGATATAAGCATTACATGTTCGCCAAAATGGACCAACCACCAGCAGCAGGCAATTTGTGATGAAAATAGAAAGTTAACATTGGGTGAGAGGTTGGATAAACCCTGAACAAGACTACAGCTGTGGTGAAAAGCAAAATATATGGTCCTGCCCGGAATAGAACCACGGTCGTCCAGCAAACAGCCACGTCCGTCTTGTAATTGAATGCCTGACATCTGGCTTGTAAGTATCCCAGTCAAACAATGAACAAGCTGCCCCTGCTAATGTCTTCTAACCGAATGCCAGTTGCCCAGTCCATAACCTGTTGGTACACTGGCCAAACAACCAGGTTCACACGATATAAGTTAATTCAATAACCTTCCTGTTTTGCTGATTCTCGTAAAAGTTGTGAGAAGTCATGTAAAATGCGAGTGAACATGATTTGTACCAAGTGCAATAACAAAGAAGTAATTTCAAACACCATGTAATTTATAATCCGATAAACCTGTCTTTTGCTGTGAATTTTTACTTCATTTCCACTATTCCAACAAGCTATTTCACTACAGATAACCTAAACAATACGTTGCCAATATTTGAATAACTTTATTAAATATCATTCAGATAAACATTGGAATAATTACTGGATTATTGTCATGACTAGCTGGGAGATTGTAATGTGAAGAGGCCATTACTTCCACTTGAAAGTAATCAAGAGCATGAATTAGTTTTCACGCAGTGATCTTGAATATATTTGTTGAGACACTGAACATTCCTGAGTTGGGTGAAGTCGTAAAAATTCAAATGAAACCTGTAAGGGAGCAGTGTATATTTGACAATACACTATATTTTAAATTATGTATATTACTTCCAGTACTTTGTATTGCTATTATATCACTTGTGTCCCTCCTACGCCAGCTCAAGTTATACTCTGGTCCATGCTACTGGTAGATGGTGCGGCAGAGACGTCTTTTGTTTCTGCGCATGTTCCACCCAATCAGCTGGAGCCGTTTGACGAAGTTTGATAGAAACTGTTTCGTTACTTAAATGGCTCATTTCAGAGCATGAAGTCAAACTTGTCCCATTACGACATACACGGACAAAGTTTATACTGGCTGTACTCCTGTAATGTTATATGGCTAATGAAACAGTAATTTGGTATCCCACCAAAACACAATTTTACAGGTGACAGAAAACACCTGGCAGATCCTTAACCCTTTGTGGTCCAAATTATTCTTGTGAATTCCAACAATCTGGCACAAATTCACTGTCCATAAAGTCTAAATTTAACAGTTTTATATCAGCCACAATATAACAACAGCTTGGGAAAAGCCAAAATAAAACACCATAAAATGATGTGTTGATTTCAACTCAACTTTGGACCTGGTACATTGTGAAGCCTTGTCAAACGTAACTCAACAATGGACTGACAGGCATGTTACGTTTTTACCAAACTATGCCGCCGGCTTCCAATGTGTCACGCTTCCTTAAAACATTAGATGATGTACAAAGTCCCAAACAAGATAGTCTCAGTCAAGTTCAGTTGCTCTCTTTTCTCTCTTTTGGATTTCTTGACTCTAGAAGCTGGGACTGACAGGTTGTCACAAAATGTTGGTAAGAAATTGCCACTCTACACTGTGTAATCTCCCAGCAGAGCAGATATCTCGCATGATGATTTGGCAATGCAGGCTTCACATGGTCCAGTTGGCATCTTATATGTGAATGTACGACAACTCACGCAGTTAAGCGTCAAGTTTAAGGCAAAATCCTCATCTTGTATTTCAGTAAATATGGTAGCTCTGCACAAGCTGGGCAAAGTGGTCAGTGTTTTGATTTCACACATGCACCTCCTTGTCAGAAACACCGGTAGTATGCACTGATAGTTTTGTTAACACTGTGAAAGTAACTGAAGAATAAGAACCAACTAGATGCTGCTTCTTGTTTTATTATACTTATGATATGCACAACATGTTTCGGGCACTTCTATGCTCATCATCAGCAGCTCACAACTATAGTGCTTACTACCACATGGGCCATCTGGTTCTTGGGTTGCTGTTGGTTGGAAGTTAGATGCAGGCAGGCTGGATAAGTGTCTGGGCTGCAGGCTATAGCACGACCACGAGCCCGCACACACTGCATGAAAAGACCAGTCGTGCTATAGCCTGCAGCCTGGACACTACTCCAGCCTACATGCACCTAACTTCCAACATACAGCAAACCAAGAACGAGACAACCAATGTGGTAATCAGCATTATAGTCCTGAGCTCCTGATGATGGGCACAGTAGTGCCCGAAACACGTGGAGCATATCGTAAGTATAATAAAACAAGAAGTAGCATCTAGTTTGTTCTTATTCTTCTGTTATCACAACGATGCACAGTCCAATGCACATTAAAAACTGTGAAAGTAATTGCTCATAACAAAATTCTAGAAAACTTAATAATGTAAGAGCATAAGGAAGTGTTTAGGCAGCATGCATTGACATACCACAAGCTGCAGCTGGAAGAAGACAAGTTTTGTATGTATGTTATTTTCATGTGAGAACATTACCTGGAATGTGTGGACGAATTTGTCTGGCTGATACTGGTAGCAGTCACCTGTGTGGTGCAGTATGAATGATGAGCCTTTAGACATTACCTTGTGAATTATTTTCAAAACATGACAGAGTCTCAAGTAGCTCACAGTGGAACATAATGTACAATTTTAAGGCAAGGCAACCCCATTGTGCATTTCCCTGTTAATTAAATAATATAATATTTTCTAATACAACTTTTTAAAATAATTTAGTCAATATGCAGCTTTCAGCTACACGCTTTGGCCTTTTAGAGCCATCTTCAGGCTGAACTCAGAAGGGTGTGTGTGTGTGTGTGTGTGTGTATATATATATATATATATATATATAGCAAAAATGACAAAAGACACGATCTCATTGACAATGATTTATAAATTATCAATAAGAAGTTGTTAAAATATAAAATATAATAAAACATATGAATATTATTACATAAAATCTTCAAAATTTATAAAGTATGATATAAATGGATCTGTTATGGTTTGGGCCGGCTGATCTGAGGAAACTTGTTGGAACTGCAAATGTCTTCTTGGTGAATTTATATGTAGTATTTTAGGTGTGGAAGTTCATTTTTTGAGCATTTCACATATCGTGTAGTGTAGTGTAGTATGGAGTATGTACTGAAGGTACCTATTTTAACAGCAGTTTGAGTATATTTTCTTGCTGAATGAAGCAATGTTTTATGTAATGATGGTGTGTGGTCAGTTTTTGCTGTCATTGTGTATATTCACAATGTAAAATGTGTGGTTCACTACATGTTTTTTATTATATATGTGGAAGTGTAATTTCTAAAATGGAGAGAATAGTGAGCAGTATACATAAAAATAAATAAAAAATATATATATTTATGTAAATCATAAGTTTTAGAAAATACACTTCTACATATATAATAAAAACATATAGTACCCACACATTTCACATTATGAATATACACAATGACAGCAAAAACTGACCACACAACATCTACACATAAAACATTGCATCATTCAGCAAGAAAATAAAATTACACCACTGATACAACAGGCACCATCTAGACATACTCTATACAACACCACGTGATATGTAAAATACTAAAAAAAGTGAACACCCACACATAAAACATTACACATAAATTCACCAAGAACACATATTCACAATACCAACAAGTTTCCTCAGATCAGCCAGCCCAAAACACAACAGATCCATTTATATCACATTGTAGTAATTTTAAAGATTTTGTGTATTTATAAATTCATACATTTTATTGTATTTTATATTTTAACAACTTCTCATTGATAATTTATAAATTAATGTAACCAAGATCTCGTCTTTTACAGCATTGCAATATATATTACCCTTCTAAGTTCAGCCTGCAGATGGCTCTAAAAAGCTGATACATGTAGCTGAAAGCTGTAAATTCACTAAATTACTTTTAAAAAGTTGTATTACACTATACTGTATTGTATTATTTAATTAGTAGTGGCATGAGGAAAGAAAGCTCAAATCTGCATGGCAAGTTTGACATTCTGCATATTCCATGAAATTTTAATTCAGGGAGTTATGCATTATCCAAATAAGTATCATATGCACAAAGTGCACAGCCCAGATCAGAACTAGTGACAAGAAACAATTCTGCACATCACCTAATTCTGTCTTGGTACAACAATGTCAAACGCACCAACAGCAATCAAAAGAGAACAAGATAATACAATTCCTATCATGCACAAAACACTCACCATGTGTTTCTTAAGAGTAGGAAATACTTCGGCCAGCTGTACTAGTACCTTCGGCATTCTTGGTGCAAGAGACTGCAGATTTTCATGTAACTTTACAGCTTCCTTATCATACATTCTACTATGCTGGTTGGGTAATAAAATGGTTTCCACGGATGCTGATATAATTTCACAGCTCTGAAATACACGCCCAAACTGTAAACCGATAGCGTGGTCACTGAATAAGGTCAGGAAAAGTTCATTCGCATCATCGCTAAATCCCATCGCATCCCGTTGAAAAGATGTTTCTGGGATGTAAGGCTTCTCGCGTAGTATATCCTGATATTCCCTGATGATGTTACTAATGAATTTCACCATATTTACACAGACTGGATACTCACGGCAACGGACACAACCGAAATACACTTGGGAATGCAGCGTAATACGACAAAGGCGGGAAAACCTCCAACCCAGTCCAGCAAAATTTTAAGAAAGAATGAAACAAAGAAGAACATATCTCCATTGTCGAAAGAGTAGTAATAAATTTTGTGATATCAATGACCTAAAACCACATCTAACCTCTGTCTCAGAAACTGTCGCTTAGTGGGAAGGAAGCGGTTAAACCTCGACCCCCTAGAAGTATAATATCCGTGGAGTTGGTGTCATCCGTGCCGCACGATAGCTCTCCGCAGCCACAGCGACAATTGTCAGCCTGCTTCATTCTCGGCCCACTAATCTGCAGTCGAGCCTAAGTACGATAAATACCAGGTCTATCAGCTATTTTACCCATTTCCGGTGACAAGGCTCCAGAAAAGAGAAGTAATTATGATGCACACATAGATTCACAACTAAACGATAGGATGTAAGTGCATCTCAGGTTTGATTATCTTGGATGTTACACCCATTTGTTACGTTAAGGCACCAGACAAGAAAACCAGTCATAGCGCACATCTAAGCAACAAATTCGGAAATGAAAGAAATAACTTCGGTTACAGCTGTGAAGCAATATTTCACTGACAACACATTCCAGTTATATATCACGATTGTGGTGATGCATTTTTACTCAATTACCAAACGCCAAAGTACGAAGCAAGAACAACTTTCTATGGTGGCCCATAAAACTTGTGACCATACAAAAGGCTATCTACAACACACGCTTCTGCACTAACAATACAACCTCCCCTTCCACTTCCGCACAAATCCTTTTGAACATCTGAAAAATCGTTGATATTACCCTACAAGGAACTATCGTTCGTTAAGCAACGTTTATTTGGATCGTTCTGAAGACAGTTTAAAATAATTTGAACTATACGTCTAAAACATTTTATCGATACACAAAATGTAATAACAATATTTTCAGCTGCACTGGAAACGACGCTCCGACTTCGGTAAGTCGGTAACATCAGGCTATTTAGAGCCCACAACGAAATGACACTAGTGTCTGTACCGCCTATGATATTGAAGGGGTTAGTGTGTTCATAAGACAGGGGTGCACAATATACCGGTGCCGGGTCGCTCAGGTGTTTGTGGCTCTTAATAATTGTGTCGCCTCCGTATGGAAATTGCTTCGTTTCACCGTTCTGGCACCTGGAATTGCGACGTGGTTCCTATATGTTAGGACAGTTTTGTGCATCCTGTGTTACGCTGTTATTAACTGCCATCGTAACGAATTCAGTTTCTTATCAAAAAATATGAAGAGTAAGAAATACAGAAGTATAATTTTGCCTGTTGTTTTGTGTGGGTATGAAACTTGGTCGCTAAAATTGATGGAGGAACCTAGGCTGAGATTGTTTGAGAATAGGGTGTTGAGAAGAATATTTGGGCCTAAAAGGGACGAGGTAACAGGGGAGTGGAGAAAACTACATAATGAGGGGCTTAATGATCTGTACTGCTCACCAATATTGTTCGGGTGATAAAATAAAGTAGAATGAGATGGGCAGGGAATGTAGCACCTATGGGGGGAGAGGAGAGGCCTATATAAGATTTTGGTGGGGAAATCTGAGGGAAAGATCTACTTGGAAGACCCAGACATAGATGGGCGGATAATATTAAGATGGATCTTGGGGATTTGGGTGTGGGGGTATGGAATGTATCGAATTGGTTCAGGATAGGGACAGGTGGCGGGCGATTGTGAATGCGGTAATGAACATTTGGATTCCATGCAATGGGGGAATTGCGTGACTAGCTTAGAACCGGTTTGCTTCTCAAGAAGGGCTCTGCTGCATGGAGTAAGTAAGTTAGGAATTGTAACTAAAAAATGTAGGGTGCTGGCCTCCTCTCCGGGGACGTTATTCATAGCAATTTTCATCAAAATTTTGTCAGCTGCCATATAATTTGAAATGTACGCACGCACGCACGCACACACACAAAAACCAAAACAAGTAATTTAATGTTCGTATTCTAAAGACAAGTTTAATAAAAATACATCAAGTCTAAGTGTAGGCTTTTAGATTCCATTAAGTCAAGATGTGCCACGTAAATTGATACAACAAGTTACACAGAAGTTATTTTCGAATAAACGTTAAAATTATGTGTGTCAGCAATATGGAACACTGAATAATCTCAATAATACCACCACCACACAAAACTGTGGATATATAAATTCTCCCACTCGTGTACTTTTAAGATGTTACAATAAAGCTCAAAGCACATAGAATCCTTCCTTTGGAATTATCCGAATCCTTCACGAGAGATCAGACAAACATATTAGAGCCCTCGGAAGACGGACCTAGTGACTTCAGTCTATTAATTTTTGACATCATAGTAAAAAGGAAGAGAAAACTGTGACGCCCGAGGAAAAGCTGGAAGAAAAAACTTGACCTTGAGGGTCATGGAACAGGCACTGGGCCTAAACAATCAAATTTCATAATTATGGTGGTGATGATGATGAACTTTCTAATATTTTCTGCGATACTGAAATATAAATTATTCAATGTAAGTACTCAAAGTTATTCCTTTTGTATCATATACACTCACCAGAACAATATAGATCTTAAGAAGTTGAGATCTGAATATTCACATTTCTGTGTGCACATTCTTATATTTTCCGTCAAAGTGATGTTGGTCTGTCAGAACGAAACATGTCGCTAAATTAAAGCTGAACTAAACAAATGTTGTGTTTGAGTGGATTTACGGTGTTTCTTGCAAACATGTAGGCCTGTTATAACGTGTTTGTTTCTATGTTTAGGGTCAACATCCCACTGAAAGTTGTTTCAGTGCTCTGAATCACACGCGTTTAATATGTATCGGATAACAGTCGCCAAAACACTAAAAATACTCACAAAACGAAAACACTAAAGCGGTAGAAATAACAGGTGGATTCATAACGACATTTCTTGTAATGAAAACAGCGAAGACGTTTCAAAGGTATTGCAAAATGGCGGTCTGCAGGAAGCCAAATTACATCATAACCAACTGCAGAGCAGTGAGTCAGCTTAGCACGGAGATTTGTATGAGGTAAAATTGAGTTTAATAATCCACTTGAAGCCTGAACGTTGTCCAAGTGATAAACCTAACTCACAATAAACACACAATTTTCCTTCCAGAGACAAACCAATTGATTCTCTTGAAAGATATAGTTTATATTTATTCGGAAAAGAGTATTACTTACTTACTTACTTACTTACTTACTTACTCCATGGTGCAGAGTCCTTCTTGAGAAGCTAACTGGTTTGCAGCTATTCAAGAAATTCCCCGCATTTCACGGATCCCGAAGGTTCATTACGGCACTCACAAGCGTCCGCTACCTGTCTCTATCCTGGGCCAACCCAATCCAGTCCATATACCCACATCCCACCTCCTGGCGATCCATCCTAATATTATACACCCATCTGCGCCTAGGCCTCCCCAGTGGTCTCTTTCCCTCCGGGTTACCCACCAAGACCCTATACACCCCCCTCTCCTCACCCATACGCGCCACATGCCCAGCCCATCTCATTCTTCTCGATTTTATCACCCGCACAATATTGGGTGAGGAGTATTCAAATCTTAAATGTTGTGCTTGTGGTAAACTTGAAGTGGGTTTGTGGTGTATTTATTTATGTGTGGGTTTAGTTGGCCAGGTGTCAGTAATGTGCACCAGAGTAAGAGAGATGTTGCTAAAGGATAGGGACAGGTGGCGATCACGTGTGGATGGGTGTAGGAATTTCGGGTTCCATAAAATGTGGGGAATTTCTTGACTATCTGAGAACCGGTTAGCTTCTCAAGAAGGACTCTACTCCGTGCAGTATGCAGTATGGAGTTGCTAAAATGTTCTAACCAGAACGTCACAATATCGTGTATCATTTCACATATCGAAGGAAAGTATGTCGCAATGGTGCAGAAATGTAGTGCGTACTCGTACGTATTCGCATGTATGTTTATATCGCATGTTTGCTCAGTAAACACTGTTTATTTTCCCATACACGCAGATTTCTCAATGATGAACTTATTTTAAAATAAAGATTATCCTCCTGGTTCTTGTAACGGACATTCAGTGATTGTCATCTGCGGTAGCAACTGAATGTTTAGCAATCAGTGCAACAAATACCACGCTGCCACTCTGCACACTCAAAACCGTCCATTTCCCACTCTTTACCATTTTTCCTTCTGCAGGTCTACCTTTCCACCAGCTTATTTTTTTCAGAAGGAAAACTGGGTACTGCCTGAGAAAGTTCAGAACAATAATTTTACTGTTACAGCGGTGTAGGGCGGGATAGTGTCACTTGGACTTAAACAGACCCAGTTATCTGGAGCTTGATTTGTGATAACGCTCAGGTACTGGGCATTTCTCAATATCTTCATAGAGGCTCGTGTAGGCACTTGATCTATGTGCTTCTTGAAGTGTTGTGTTTTTATGTAGATAAATTCTCCTTGTCTTCGGGCTTATGCATTGCTTTATGAAGTAAAAAATATGAATTATAACTAATCATTGGCTTTGACTTTAAATTGAATCGCCAATCTAAATAATTATTACCCAAAACTCTACACGGCGTCACACCTCAGTACCATTTATTTTCACATGTTTAAACATTTTGTCTTGAAAAAATTATTAGAATATCTACTTTCCAAACCAACACCACAACATGATGTATAATTTGCTTCACCTACATTTCGTTATTAACAGTTTGGGGGACAAACGGCTGTTCTGTCTGAAGTTCCAGCCTTCCTTCATGATGATTCAACGAGTGCATTAGATCCAACTACTTTCCACTCCTTTCTCTCTGATTCACCACAAACATAATTCTTTTGACTTTCTTAACCCAGTAATTGAAACATGTAATTAATCCCTGTAAAGAAAGAATGAGCTTCTATAAAAAAAAACACAAACAAAGCCCACAATATTTTAACCCGATTTGTCATCAGTAACTCTCGGTAACACGTTAACATTAAATTCACTCTGATATCTGCCGCAGACCCAACTACATTCACTCTGAAATCTGCTGCAGCACTAACTACATTCACTCTGCAATTTGCTGCAGCTCTAATTACATTCACTCTGCAATCTGCTGCAGCCCTAATTACATTCACTCTGCAATCTGCTACAGCCCTAATTACATTCAATTTGCAATCAGCTGCAGCCCTAATTACATTCAATCTGTAATCTGCTGCAGCCCTAATTACATTCAATTTGCAATCTGCTGCAGCCCTAATTATATTCACTTTGCAATCTGCTGCAGCCCTTATTATATTCACTTTGCAATCTGCTGCAGCCCTAATTACATTCACTCTGCAATCTGCTGCAG
>Ga0123352_10016530_pt1 | contig 11760 bp, 9 predicted proteins | sample TergutLab28metaG_FD_89700 | JGI IMG/M metagenome (GOLD analysis project Ga0123352, IMG submission 89700) | Labiotermes labralis P1 segment gut microbial communities from Petit-Saut dam, French Guiana - Lab288 P1 | ecosystem: Host-associated > Arthropoda: Insects > Digestive system > Gut ...
AGAGGCCAGGACGGTGGTAGGGGGGGAGCTGGCGCGCGCTGGGGGGGGGGGGGGTGTAGCGCCAAAAACAAAATCAAAAGCTCCTACAGGCAGTCATAAATATGCTGTCTTGCATCTTCAGTTCGTTGAATAATTACCAATTCCCCGAGGGCCAACTGAGAAATATTACCACCCTTCCCTTCCCTCTTTATTGTTTTAAGTTTCGCAATGTTTTTTTTATTCTCCATTTGCCTCTTGCTGTACAAATCCCTCATTACCTATATATGGACCCATGGCATTGAATTATGGGGCTGTGCCTGCAAGTCCAATATTGCAATCATACAGAGATGCCAGTCTAAAATATTACGAGCAACGGTTGACTTTCCACGGTATGTCGCCGATGCTATGATCCACGAAGACCTAGGTATTCCATCTGTGCAAGAAGTCATCCACGCCAGAAGTACCAAGCACTAACCCACTACTCCACCCCATTCCTCGAGACAACGTCGTACGAAGATCGAAACGACGGTGGCCAGCTGACCTGTAATACAGTGAACGAGATCTCCTAGCAGGAGGGGACCTCATCACGCTAGTACGTCCACAAGTTTGACTCACAGCCGGAACCATTAGCTTATAGAATAATTTGTACTCTGATTCCTGATTTCAAATACTAATAATAAATCCTCCGTTTGTAGTGTCGGACAATATCCGATACTGACGTCTGATAGTGTCCGACATTGCCAGCCACTTTTCTCAGAAAGATATTTTGCACTTTTCTTGTTCAGATCGTATTATCTTTAATTATGTTTGGCTTAATATTTTGGGCCTTTTCAGGCTACCAGATAGAGGACATCAGATGATATTATGGTACCAAAAAAAAACTTTTAGAAAACTGTTCTGATTTTGAAAAACAAAACGCTATCCAAAAATTCCCTCCGAATTAAGATGTTATGTAAATCGCCACAACAGCACCCTCTTCGATTGAAATTGTTGCAGGCTGTTAGCATAGCTGAGGAGGTATAAACATCACCCAAATACGCCACAAAATTACGTGACAGAACGCTGCCTAGCTTGTTGTCCGAACAAAATTAATGTTTTCCCACACATGCCATATACTCGTACAGGATACAATCCACCCCAGTTTCTGCAATACTTGGGGTCCTCACGGCCGGGACTATGAACATCGCCGTATTCTGGGGGCTGTTGCTCTCATCAGCAGTACGGTCTTCCGAAACGTCGGAATATTCTTACCAGGCAAGGAGTAACACGCCATAACACGGCTATCTTCAATCTAATCTCCTTTACGTAAAACGTCGGGCAGTCTGTCGTGATAACGTACAAAAATTTTAATAAATTTTATTTTCGAAATATGGGCTAATACATTTTACAAAACTTTTTTTTTGTGTGTACCTTTTCTCAACGCAAGGAGAAATCACAAGGCTCCGTCTCCGTTAGGACGTCCAACCTCGTAAAGGTGTTCGATAGGTAAGTCGGTATGTCTAAGAATCATATTACCCTTACGTATGAGGCAAAATGTCCCCGTCGGACTACCACCTGTTCCCTGGACTGGAAAAACAATTGATATGTCGCTATTTTTTGTCAGACGCGGATGTCATTGCTGCCGCAGAGAAATGGTTGAACGGACAAACTTCTGACTTTTTTTTTTTTGAGTGGTTTGCGAAAGTTGGAGCAACGGTCTAACAAGTATAATGAGCTTCGTGGGGAACACGTTGAATAAATCCCGAGTCGCTGTAGTTTGTTTCCTTCCTAGTCGGGCTAAGGACTTATCAGCACCCCGTTGTACAGTAAACACTGTGTTTTAATGGGTTAGTCACCCTAAGCATTGGGGCTACTGGCCGGTTCGTAGCCAGGGGAGTGCAAGTGAGTGCACTGCAACCTCTTGGACTAAAAATCTGACTACTCCCAATAGAAAGTCGCGTAACATCAAAGACACACATGCTAGCTCCGTGAAGACAACATGAAACGGATCCATAAGAAAAAAAGGCACAGACGCGAACTGCATCTAGCGCCAGCAGGGCACGATAGATAATGCAATAGGTTCACACATAAATTAATGAGGTGCCATTCTAGTTAAAAGAGTGCTGCAGCTAAAGTTTGTTACAGTGCGACAGCGCATTACAATTCTGGAAATCCTTTAATCAACAATGATCCAGAAGCTTCCGTTAACATCGCGAATCTTCTACGTATCTCGGTGTGTGTCCGGCATCTTCTGCTGCAGTTTGAAACGCTAAAGCCGCTTGTTATCATCCACCAAGCATACCGCTGTGATATTCAGTCTCGTTTATTCTCAAAAATGTATGTGCATGCAAGATGTTTTGTGCAGTGTTATAGAGCGCATTATCTCATTAAACTGCTGATTTTGTGGTCCTAAGAAAGTCTATGCATACATAAATGAATATACACAGCATAAAAGAGCATTGCATACGTATATAAATATGTGGACAAACACGCATATACACCCACCGCTTCACGGTCTGCCTACGAGCCTAAATTCAAACACTCGCAATGTCGACATGGTCCTGGCGAAATGGAAAACAGCCATGATAAGAAGTTAACAACTCTCGACACAGCACATTTGACTGCTGCCAATATAAACCAAAGTCTTGATGACAAGCGAGCGCGTTCAGAAATGTCAGGGGCCACCTTAAGGATTTTTTGTTTAATCTCATGCACCACGCAATACAATGAAATTAATTTTACAGGGTATGATAAGTAACATGACTAGGTGACCTAGGCACATTACACGAGGGAGGGGGGGGGGGGCGGAGCTTCCAATTAAAAAATTCTCCCTTCAAAAATTATGAGAAGTGAGATTGACGTCTTGTAATTACCGTTTCTTGTACTGTTCTCCCTTTTATTTACCAAACACATTTCCCCGCATTTTACAACCGAGATATTACACATGTTTTGATCATTTGTCATTATTCCACATAACGAAGTTCATCAATTAAATTCACATTACCAAAACTGATTTTCAAAATTATCAATCTTAACACATACCCACCTTGGCCTTCTTTGGGGGGGATGGGGGGGACGACTCTTCCTGTCTACTGCAGGGACTTATCCAGAGCCAGTTCCAGTTTTGAAAACACCTCTCAGTTCAGCGATTTCTACCTGCAGACCTTTACACTGCTATTTAAAAGGATTACACAAATTTCATTCCTTCAACTACACTGTATGTTCAATGCATCTGTTTGTTGTCCAACAAGTTTTATGCTTCAGACACTCCATGGGAGACCAAAAAAACAGTAAACTTACCTTTTACACATAATGTGATTTATGTATTACTGCTTTGTTAGTACCATTATTACTAGTCAATGAAGTGTATTATCATTACTGCTTGGCATGACTATCTACAGACAAATTGCTGCAGTTCACCATGATCCAAAGGAACAGATGAATAAATGAAACTAGTCCAAGTACGATTCAAATGGTTAAATAAAGTCATGTGCCACCAACATTCATTTTGTTTCTTAATTTATACATACCAATGAATAGTGCATTTTTGTCATATACCAAACACACTACCAGGATCTCATTTTCTAGTGCCCAGAACATAATTTCATAGTTTATTGTAAAACCATACATAACCTTACACATTACACAAAAAAAAAATAATTTTTTAAATCAGGTCTTTATCACAAGAAAACTTGCATGTCGATGTGGTCAAATCAGGTTGGTTACATACAAACATGACATAAAATAAAAAAAAAACTTTTTTCATTATTTTAGTACCTATAATGATTTTTGGCAAAAAGGGGGTCCTCATTACACAATATGCTTCCCCAAATATGGATCAAAATTTCTGTGAATTCTACATAAAAGCTCCCTGCACTGCCACAGACTGCATCCATGGACAGCAAATTTCCCAACAGAAAATGGTTTCAATTCATTTTCCCACATATCTATTTTTACAATAATGTTCACACTTAATGTGTATCTGTAAAACATATTGTAAAAACCAAGATCACCATTAACCCTTATCCTGCTAAAGTGGAGAATATAGTGAGCTCCTAATAATGCCAGCAAATGGCAGATGGGATTTAATTTGGCATTTAAAGGGTTAACCTATGTTTACATTATTTATGGCCAAAAAGTCATGGCTTGAAGGGGAATCACACAAGTGGCAAATAGCCAGTCCAAACTGACCACAGACAAGGAGGACATCCCTGTACCATTACTTCAGGAAGAGTTTATTTCAATGATTGGTTTCTAATCTGACTGCCAACAACTAAACATTAAAACACACAGCTGCTACACATCCACACACACATATGTGCATTGTACAACTATCTTGTATCTCTGTGCCATGAAGGTATAATGTGCATGCAGTAAACAAACCATTAACCACAAAGATGAGTAAATATGACCTGGGACAAACAAAGAATGTTCAGTAGACACACATGGGGGGAGTGCGCCATGTTCACCAACAGGCGCCACATGATGGCATGGAAAAAAAAGAATACAGTGCTACACAAATCCCATTTGGGACAATGAAGCTAGAAACAGAATGTCAATATTACAGTGGGAATAATAAATTATAACTCTTGAATGCCTGTCATCAGAAATGAAACTTTATTTGGGCGTGTGAAGGAAATTTTGACAACTCCTTGTTACTCACCCAATCAGAGATATTTAAGCCAATACCCACCTCAAGAATATGTTCTGCTGAAATATAATAGAGGTAAAATTCATGCCACAACAATCCATGAAGACCTAGAAGGAGAGTAGAGGTACAGCTCACTCAGCAAAGGGAAATACAAAACATACAGATGTAGATTCCAGTTGAAATGTGATGGCACACGGTGATGCACGGGAGGGAAAACTGGTGGACTGGGTAGCCAGTACCCTTCACACTACCTCAGAACATGGTGTATCCAGCATTACTACCGCTGATGCGCGTGCCTCGGCTGCCAGTTGTCGACTGAACTGACGCCATCCGCCGATTTAAATGGACCCATCCGTTTCGCCGATGAAATCTGGTTTCTGTGCATGTGCCACCACATTTTAACTGGCCTCTACCTACATGGCTACATTTGTACCCACATTCATCATCAGATGATTTAAATTCCAACAAACAATTCAAATCCTTGGCTGTGTGAGAATCTGAATGTACACTTTAAATCTGGTCTACTGCACTTCCATTCCATGTCATGTCAACTACACTAAATCTAAAGCTAAGAGACCTCCCTGTAGTCATCTTGCAGTTATATTTGTTCCACGTATTTATAGCATTCCTGCGTTTGTTATTCAAAACCAGTGTTTCAGACACTACACCTGTGAAGTCCCCAGGCTTTACCATGAGCAGCAGCAACAACAGAAGTATTCTACTCTACTCAAACCAGGATGAACAATTTTGGAGTAACTGTTATTCCTGACACAGTACAAAGCACAGCTTCCACACTTCTGAATGTTTCAACATAACTTCTTGTTGCTACAAGAATATGTACCATCAATAAAGGTTTCCAAATTTGTGATGAAATTGTTTTAATTAGAAATTTAACTGTTTACAGAACTGCAGCTTAGAGGGATGAGGTAACAGGGGTGTGAAGAAAACATATGAGGAGGTTAATGATCTGTACTCCTCACCCAATGTTGTTCGGGTGGTAAAATCGAGAATGAGATGGGCAGGGGATGTTGCAAGTATGGGGGAGAGAAGCTATGCATACAGGGTTTGGGTGGGGAGACTTGAGGGTAACAGATCACTTGGGAGACCCAGGCATAGATGGGAGGATAATATTAAGATGGATCTTCAGGGAGTGGGATGTGGGAGTATGGACTGGATCGAGCTGGCTCAGGATAGGGACAGGTGGCAGGTACTTGTGAATGCAGTGACGAACATTCAGGTTCCATAAAATGTGGTTAATTCCTTGCTAGGTGAAAAATGGTTAGCTTCTCAAGGATTCTGTTCCATGGAGTAAGTACGCGAGTGCTAGAACTGCAGCCTCCTGTAGCTGTGTCTGCAATCATTGAACATGAAGACACTCGAGGCAAAAGCAAATTCACAGATTAAATGTTTCAATATGCGTACTTATATGTCAGAATAGAACATAAATCCTACTTTACAACAAACTGCACTTCTGTTGCAACAGCTCCAAGATCATATGGGTCATGACTGAAATGATAATTAAAACACTTTATTATCCAACAGGTGCACAAATATATAATTCATAGATACAATTAGAATTATTATAAAATATTTAAAATTGCTCTAACATGTTTCTGATCACAAAGGATCCATCATCAGGGAGCTTTTTACAGTGCTTGGCTAAAATTACAGTAATGGTTCTATCTTGTCTGTTGATATGGACGTAGTCGGTGTTATGGAGCATATTTACCTAAGAGAGGCACTCTCTAGACTGTGCAGTACACACATGCACCACAGGTAAATATGCTGCCATAACACCGACTACATCCATATCAACAGACAAGATAGAACCATTACTGTAATTTTAGCCAAGCACTGTAAAAAGCTCCCTGATGATGGATCCTTTGTGATCCGAAATGTGTTGGAGCAATTTTAAATATTTTATAATAATTCTAACTGTACCTACGAATTATATATTTGTGCACCTGTTGGATAATAAAGTGTTTTAATCGTCATTGATGCACGGTACAAATATGAAGACTGTAATGATACTCTCATAGCACACCCAACGCTGAACGTTCTGGGCAATACTTGCAGCTGTGGAACAGTCTTCACCAAGGTAAGACCTGTGGAATGTAGGCACAGAGAATAAAAGAGTAAGCAGCAATACCAACTTATACACATATCATTAGAAGTGTTAACCTTTTGACCCCTAATGTCAACTATAGTGATCGTACCGCACCGCTAACCTCTAAAGTTGCATTTTATATATTTATTCAACAAACATAAGTACTGAATATTTTAAACATGGTATATACTCTCCGTTTTTTTTCCTTCAAAATGAAGTTTGTTTCATAATTCTAACGTATTTGGTTCCTGTATTATTCACATTTTCTATACAGGGTGTGGTAAAATTAAAGAAATAATTCTGGCGCCAAAAGGTTAACATTTATTTCATGGTAGTAACACACCACTCTATACAGAAAATGGCTGGCTGAAAGAAAAGCGATATTTTGATAACTAAATCTGCCAAAGGTTTACACATCCAAGTCCTGTGTTACTAGGTTCAAGCAATACAGAAAATTGTGAATTATATAATGCTGTGCTGTAAGAGAATGCAGAATTGGAGCAAAAATGCTATTTTGTTATATTTCAATCTAGGCCAACGGTTTTTTTCACATGCCCTTACATAGGCCTTATAGAAATACACATATGTATTCCAATAAGTGTACATATTTTGCCATCATCTGACCACATAAAGCTTAAGACTTTGAGTGTTACTAGGTATCACAAACTTGTTCCCTAAGTCAGCTACATGAACATGTTTGTGTGCACACAAACACACACACACAGAGCTGTATATTAACACGAACTCCAAAACCACGGATTGATTTGGTACACTTCACAGTCAAAAAGTTCTAAAGGATGAATAAAGTACAAGAAATTACTGAAATGATTGTCTCTCATATTAAAACTAAGCCTGCACCTGATTCCCATGACATAATCACCTAACCCCATCAGCAAGAACTGACTGTTGCAAGTTCCAAGGAAATGAATCCCAAAAACAATGCACCTGATTCCCATTACATAATCACCTAACCCCATCAGCAAGAACTGACTGTTGCAAGTTCCAAGGAAATGAATCCCAAAAACAATGTACCTGATTCCCATTACATAATCACCTAACCCCATCAGCAAGAACTGACTGTTGCGAATTCCAAGGAAATGAATCCCAAAAACAATGCACCTGATTACCATTACATAATCACCTAACCCCATCAGCAAGAACTGACTGTTGTGAGTTCCAAGGACATGAAACCCCAAAACAATGGCTTAGGCCAAACCATAAAAGGAATCACACTCAATGTGGAATAAAGCAGCTGAACTATTTAATGAACAAAGGCACAAAGATATGGCTGAAGGGGCTACATATTTAAAAAAGTATCATTACACCACATACCAAGGGAAAACTTCCGCTATAAACATTAATCTAAATATGTAATACTGAATCACTATGTTATAAATATCAATGGGCTGTGTAAGTAGGAATCACTGAAGGACATCACTGTATTCATATCCTAAATACTTCAAATACTGTATCTTGTCACTCAAGTTATTAATAATAAATATCACCTTCAAAATCAAGTACTGCTCAATTACAAGGCAGAAATCTCTAGGCTGTTACAAACCATTTCAAGCAGCAAAATTATGTATGATTTATAACGGTCCATCTTGCACAATTTATGGAACTTGGGATCTTCATAATCAGTGCCATGAAACCATCCAATCCAGTACACTATTTATATTGAATTACTTCTTGCTCAAAACAAATAACATTAATGTAATGATAACAGTGAAGAGTTTGTACTTGCTAAGAGTTGTCGTTAAGAACGGAAACCAAATGCTCAAAATAAAAAAAAAACACATACAAAACCATTTACTCTGATCTGGCTTTACTAATCAGGTTTAGGATACAACAACATGTATGAATATAATAACCAGGCACTCTCTGGGCCAAACATCACTTAGGCATAACTGAAGAACAAAAAACCAACTAGATGCCACTTATTATTTTATTGTACTTCTTATAGGCTCAGTGTGTTTCGGGCACTACTATGCCCATCATCATGAGCTCACGACTGTAATGTTGATTGCCACGTGGGTCGTTTCGTTCTTGGTTTGCAGTATGTTGGAGGTTAGGTCCAGTTAGGCTGGAGCAATGTCTGGGCACTACTCCAGCCTAACCTCCAACATACAGCAAACCAAGAACAAAAGACCAACGTGGTAATCAACAACATAATGGCCAGCTCCTGATGATGGGCACAGTAGTGCCCGAAACACGCTGAGCCTATAAGAAGTACAATAAAATAATAAGTGGCATTTTTATTCTTCAGTTATCACAATGATGCACGGTCCAATAAACATCAGATCACTTACACATTTTACTAGTCAGCATTGACATGTCATTCGGGTTTTACTGAAATGCACTAAACTGATATAACACAATTTATCATTCAGTATGACACTAATGTGAATACAGATTCCTAATGAAAGTGTGGGAGGAGGTACTGCAAGTGTGAAAGAGTATGATGTCACACACCTATACCACTGCAGCACTGAATAGTATTTGCTTTATGTATCGGACTGTCGCCAAGCAATGATGCGTTGGAGAATACAGATTTTATGTGCTACACCAGTGGCATACTGAGTGGGGGTTTAGGGGGTTCAACCCCCCCCCCCCCTTGAAATTCCGAAGGCCCTCCACAATCGTGCCAAACTCAACCTGATTGTGAAAACTGTTAAAAATTGCTGAACTTAGGACGCCAACACCCCAAGATATTCAGCAAAAAGGCAGTAAAATTCTAAAACTACCACCGGTTCGCAATTGTTTTACATTAGCAATGATAAATAAATTGGTTATCATCATAAATAGTCTTAAAGTACCAAAAATTAAGAAAATTTTACTATATGAAATGAAATTTCTTGTACCAAATTACAGCTGCCTCCAGAACCCCTGGACTAGGGGCTACTGCCCCCAGATCCCCTTTCTCTCTGTCCTCAACTGAATTTGTTGACCCCCCCTCCCCCTCGAACAAAATTCCTGGGTACGCCACTGTGCTACACAAACTGCATACTGTCAATGAGCCAACAGAATGAAAGTACAAAAGTAGAGCTGTCCCTGTATATGGGATGGTTAACGTACAGGTCCATACACTCTCAATCCTTACTGGTCCAATGACAAGTTAACTCCACAGTACTTTCAGTTTTAGCAGGTACAAAGTCAAGCTTAAATCGACACGTTACTTTACATCACGCTGGTTTTTTATAAGCTCCGGCTGCTTTTTACACCTCGAAGATTAGAGACTTATGGAAAATTAATTTACACCAGACTGCTGGAACTCACAAAAATGAATTGTAATGTAAGGAGTTCACCTCAGCAATACATGGGTTAAAGCGGTCAGCTTCATGCTCACACCATTTTATTCCTTGCACCCACTCAGCGGTGACTGGGTGGGCCCCACATACAGTCTGGATGCTGTGGTGAAGATTAATTAATTTCACTGGGCATGATCGAACAACTCCTTTTGGCTGTCCAGCCCACTGCCTGCCACTACACTGACTATGCAGTCCCACACTGTAAAAAGCAAGAATGCAGAAATCTGGAGAGATGAAGGGACTTGATATTTACTTTAATACAGGAAGAGATTTCTTCTAATTAACCATCTAAAAACTGGGGGCCTGCGTAATAACTGCACACAAAATAAAACACATTCTGTACAGGTACTTTCCTGAAAAATGAAGATGTGAAGGAGGGCTGTCTTATATTCAGGAAAACAGTATGGTACACATAAACACTTTACTAAAAAATACACAAAACAGTATGAAAGATAACGCATGCAGATAAAGAAATTCTTAGTCTGTTGATGTTGTCATCTTTTATTACTGTAATGAACACTCAAAACTACTTGCATGCCATATGTTTGAACACCAATGCCACAATATGAACAGGGTGACTTCCTTGACAGTTAATTTTTAGAGTTTCAGTTATGGCTTTTACATACAATGCCTAGACATAGTAAGTACTCAACATCACTGACTGCATCTCCACAATTACCTGCTCTGACAAGTGCCTTTCTAAACACCAGCACATGGGATGTTAATTTCAACTGGCCATGACTTGGTTAAGCATCATTACCAGAAGATTTAATATCGGATAAATTACACCGAGAGACCTATTTTCTACAACTCTGTGGCACTAAGACATGAATCGTATGATAATTTCATTTTAGCGTGAATGTCAGAAACTATACAACAACAACATTGCCATGAAAGACCCAAAGGCAGACACCATTAATGTATCATCGGTACACCAAATGAAAACATATTAATATTTTTTTGGAATGTCTTATATTACAATATGATAAAACAGTTCAGAGGCACCAACATCCACATATAAGAGTAATGCTATAATCTTTAATCTGTCCAGCCCAGCAATGAGAATCACATTGATACTGGACCCACCATAAAATAAATTCTGGAAACCAATTTAGATTTTATATTGGCACCCCTTGTCATATTTTTGTCAACTACAAACTCACATTCATCGGTGTATATCTTCACATCCTCGTAAACAAATAGTGGAAATTTTCCAATTAATTCTCCTACACCACAATCTCAAATTTGGATCCATGCAAGTTTACAGGCCTTGCTTTACATTTAAAATTGTTACAGACAAACAAACGGATAAGAAAATGGTTTAGAATAAGGATGGAATATGTACAACATTCTGAGTTTAAGATCACATACCCAAAAAAAAACAATATTCGGCCCTCAGACCTAAATGATTGTTCAGCACTGAGCAGAATACATTAGTTACAAACTTTAGCATTGCGTCAATTTAAATGCTACCCAAGCATATTTAGTATATGAGGTTAAGGTAAAGGTAAAGCAGTCCCATTACAGGCCCAAGGTGCCCAGAGGATTCCAGGAAGTTAAGGTTCCCAAATTATGTGACAATGGCCCAGGATGGTGGTAAGGTCGTCAGCCTTACGCACCAACCATCTTTACCCCCAGGAAATACTCCTGGTACTCATTTCTGTTAGAGGCCGAGTCGACCCAGGGCCATAGTGCGATCGGAAGGATTATGTCAATGAAAAATCTCAATGACACCA
>Ga0123352_10016532_pt1 | contig 11759 bp, 16 predicted proteins | sample TergutLab28metaG_FD_89700 | JGI IMG/M metagenome (GOLD analysis project Ga0123352, IMG submission 89700) | Labiotermes labralis P1 segment gut microbial communities from Petit-Saut dam, French Guiana - Lab288 P1 | ecosystem: Host-associated > Arthropoda: Insects > Digestive system > Gut ...
CTCACGTCCGAAAATCACAAAAGAGAGTTTAGCGGTTTTGATACAATCGAAAACGAAATAAAACCTCTTAAAAAAACAATAATAACATACAACCAAGAACGGCAAGACAACGATATAGAGATTGTTCCTGCGTGGAAATACTTTTTCAAACAAGCAAACTAATTCACTCTAAATTTCTCATCGCCATTCAAAATAAAACCAACAATTTGCTGAGCAGCAGCAATTCCTGCGTTAATATTTGCTTCGGCGGTTTGTGCGCCGACTTTTTTTGGTGTTGAGAAATAGCGTGTCGGAAATTTTTCCTGCATTTCAGCGTGATTGTCGGGCAAAATATCGGTCAAGTACTTGAAATCGGTGCGCGCTTCCATAAGTTTTACCAATTCTGCTTCGTCAATTACTTCTTTGCGAGCGGTATTTACCAAAACTGCGCCTTTCGGCATTCTGTCGAGCAAAGCGTAATTGATTGATTTTTTTGTTTCGCCGGTTGCCGGAATGTGAAGCGAAATCACATCGCAAAGTTCGTACAATTCCTCTGCCGAATTTAAGGCTTTCACGCCGTCATTTTCGATAAATTCAGTCGGTGCATAAGCATCGAAAGCGTAAATTTCCATTCCGAAACCTTTGGCGATACGCGCCACATTGCGCCCGATATTTCCGTAAGCGTGAATTCCGAGTTTTTTATCTTTCAATTCCGTTCCCGAACTTCCGTTGTAAAAATTGCGCACAGCATAAATCAACAGCCCGAAAACGAGTTCGGCAACGGCGTTGGAATTTTGTCCCGGCGTATTCATTACGCAAACACCCGCTTTCGTGGCAGTGTCCAAATCCACATTATCGAAACCTGCACCGGCGCAAACAACTATTTTCAAATTTCGTGCTACACCGATTACTTCTGCATCAATAATATCACTTCGGATAATGATTGCATCCACATCAGCAACCGCATCGAGCAACTGCTGTTTTTCGGTGTATTTTTCGAGCAAAGCCAATTCAAATCCGACTGCTTCAATTTCTTTTCTGATACCGTCCACCGCTATTTTGGCGAATGGTTTGTCGGTTGCGATTAGTACTTTCATATTTTTTTAGAGTGTAGAGTGTTGTTTTTTGTAGTGCAAAAACAGCCAACGAACATTACAAATCCGACAACGTTATCACATTCAAATCTTTAAATGATTTTAATCTGAGGTCGTTTGTTAAAAAATAATCGGCAAAGTCGTATTTTGCAGTAGCAAGTTGTATTGCATCGGGAGTTTTTACGGAGTGGTCGGCTCGTATTTTTGCCGTTTCTTTTGCTATTTCTATGTTAATGTCAAAAATTTCAATGTTTTCAGACATTGTAAGTATTTCCTCATACTGCTTTGCCAACTGTGTTCTTCCTTCACGCAAAGGCACTACCAAAACTTCCGACAGGGTTACAACAGAAGTTACAAATCTGCAATTATTCGACAAAGAAAATAAGTCATTTAAAAGGAATGAAAAATTGCCGTCATCTTCCATAAAATAGATTAACGGAGCGGTATCAAGAAAAATCTTTTTGCCGTATAATTTCTTTATCAGTCCCACGATTCTCTTTCTTTTAAAATGAAATTGTCAACACCTTCTTTTTTCCAAAGTCCTTTGCCTAATCCCTTTAAATTTGTAAGACTGTGTTTTTTTGTTTCCGACTTTGCGAGCGTTTTAGCAAGATGAGACAAAAGATAAAGACGGTCGGTGCGATTGAGCGAATCAACCTCTCTGAAAATTCTATTTCGTTCAATTACAAGTGCCATAACTTTTACATATTTTTCACAAAGATAATATCATTATTCCGAAAAAACAAACCATTCTTGGAGTGTAGTCTGTTGAGTTTAGAGTTTTTTTCTTAATAACCAACCACACTCTGCACTCTACACTCTATTTGCAAATTCTTTCATTGTATCAACCAGCGCTTGCACGCTTTCAATCGGCATTGCGTTGTAAGTCGAAGCGCGAAAACCGCCAACAGAGCGATGTCCTTTCAATCCGACCATTCCTTTTGCTGAGGCGAATTTTTGAAAATCATCCTCCAAATCCTGATATTCGGGCTTCATTACGAAGCAAATATTCATCAGCGAGCGGTCGGCGGTTTCTGCCGTTCCGACAAACAGTTTGTTGTGGTCAATTTCGTTGTAAAGCAATTCGGCTTTTGCGATATTTTTCTTTTCCATTTCCGCCAAACCACCGTTTGCTTTGAGCCAGCGCAAAGTTTCGAGCGCAGAATAAATCGGCAAAACAGGTGGTGTATTAAACATAGAATCTTCCGCAATATGCGTTCTGTAATCAAGCATTGTCGGAATATGGCGTTCAACTTTTCCAAGCAATTCGTCTTTCACAATCACGAAAGTAACGCCCGAAGGAGCAAGATTTTTTTGCGCTCCGCCGTAAATCATTCCGTATTTCGACACGTCCATCGGGCGCGAAAAAATATCCGACGACATATCGGCAACCAACGGCACGGGCGAATCAATATCACGGCGAATTTCCGTTCCGAAAATCGTATTATTTGTCGTAATATGAAAATAATCCGCATCGGTCGGAATGGTATAATTTTTCGGAATATAGTTGAAATTTTTGTCTTTCGACGAAGCAACTTCTACCGCTTCGCCAAAGGCTTTTGCCTCTTTCAAGGCTTTGCTTGCCCAAGTTCCGGTGTTGAGATACGCCGCTTTTTTGTTCAGCAAATTGAACGGAATCATCGTGAATTGCAAACTCGCACCTCCGCCCAAAAACAATACCGAATAACCTTCGGGAATTTCAAGCAATTCGCGAAACAGCGCAACCGCTTCGTCCATCACAGGCTGAAAATAGTTAGAACGATGACTGATTTCGAGGATAGAAAGTCCGATTCCGTTAAAATCCAACACAGCTTGCGCCGTTTTTTCAATCACTTCGCGCGGAAGTATAGAAGGTCCCGCATTAAAATTATGCTTTTTCATAACGTTTTTTTTGTAACTTATGATTGAGAGAAAGCGCAAAATTACGATTTTTTTGGCACAAAAGCATAGAAAAAACAGCTTTTCTGAAAATAAATTTTGGAATGTACAAAAGATGTATTTTCTTGCAAAAAATTTGTGTATTTTTGTTCCGAATTATGATTGATACCGAAAAAATTCTCAAAAAATATTATCGCGATAATGAAAAAGCATACAAACTGCTTGTGAAACACAGCAAAAGCGTTCGCGATTACGCGCTCGAAATTCTCGACAAGCATCCCGAATACAGATTTGCCTATAGAAATTTTGTGAGTGAAGCCGCTATGTTGCACGATATTGGGATATTTTTGTGTCGCGCACCCGAAATTCATTGTTTCGGGACGCATCATTATATAGAACACGGCTATCTTGGTGCAGAAATTTTGCGTGCCGAAAATCTACCCAAACACGCACTCGTTTGCGAACAACACACAGGCGCAGGAATTAGTTTGGAAAGCATTATAAAAAACAAACTTCCGCTTCCGCATCGCGAAATGCTTCCTGTTTCTATCGAGGAAAAATTGATTTGTTACGCCGATAAGTTTTTTTCAAAATCGAAGCCTGACATTATATTTTCAGTCAAAGAAATTCGCGAAAAACTGCTTCATTTCGGCAAAGCAGAAGTCGCCAAATTTGATGCATTGCACAGGTTGTTTGGATAAAAATAAAGCCCCTCCAAACCTCCCCACAAGGGAGACTTATTCCAGAGGCTTCAACTTAATTAAATAAAAAGCCTCAGAACGAAGCCTCCCTTGTGGGGAGGTTTGGAGGGGCTTCTTACTTAAAAATAATTTCCCTAATCACTTCTTTCCCAACGTGCCGATTAAGCGCAGATTTTATTTCGTGGCGAGAGAGAAAAAGGTCGTGGCGCAAAACAGACGAAGAAAGACTTACATAAAGCGTTCTGTTTTTTATTTCCAAATTTGTTGTGTAGTTCGAAATATTTTTCCCCAACACAACAGACCACGCTTCGATAATGTGCTTATCGTTCAATTTTTCGTCTAAATGCTGTTCTTTCAGCACTTGACGAACTACATCACGCAATGATTCGGTGTTTTTTCTACGCACTTTTTTAGAGTATAGAGTGCAAAGTGTAAAGTGTAAATAACAAATTTTGAATTGCACTCTACACTTTGCACTCTACACTCTGAAAAATTTATCTTAATCTCAAAATAAATCCAACTTCCGCTTTGTCATCGAGCGGCATATTATTCAATTCAAAAATGCGGATTAAGCGAATGCCGTAATGCTGTGAAATGCTGTACAGCGACTCGCCGGGCTGAATAACGTGCGAATCAAATCCTCTCGGCGCACGTCTTTTTTTCCTGTCCAAGAAAACACGCTGACCAACTTCGGGTCGCGCACCGGCAGGCATTTCGTTGAAACAGAGAATTTGCTGTTCTCTCAATCCGAATTGGTCGGCAATGCTTCCGAACGTGTCGCCTGCGCGTGCAACAACAAATCTTACGCCGTTCACGCGCATAACTTCGTGAGGCGAATATGCGCTGATGGAACTCAATGGCGCGCGATTTCGTCTTTGACGTTCAACGGTTACTTCGGGTTGCGGTTGCGTTGTTGGTCTTGCTTGCGCAACATCAGTTTCAGCCATCGTATCGAAGCGATACAGTTGAAAATCCTCAATAATCGCAATCAGTTTGTAGGCATAACGCGGATTGGTTGCGTAGCCTGCTTTCCTCAATCCATGCGCCCAAGCGCGAAAATCGGTCGGGTCTAACTCGAAAAGGAAAGCGTAACGCGGTCTGCTCGTGAGAAAAAGCGAATGGTCTTCAAATGAATAAATTACGTTGTCGTATTTTCGGAAACATTCATTTTCCTCGTCATCATCGTGATAAATCGTTGCGCCTGTCCAACCGTGACATTTTATGCCGAAATGATTGTTCGCCTCCACTGCAAGTCGGCTTCTGCCCGCGCCCGATTCCAACAAACCTTGCGCCAAAATAATACTCGCAGGAATTCCGTGTCGCTGTTGTTGTCGTACGGCAATTTCCGAAAAATTATCGATGTAGGCATTAAAAATTTCAGCTCTTGTTTGCGAAAAAACAAGCAAAGGACACACAAGAAAAAGGATAAATAAGTACGTTTTCATTATTTTTTAAATTTGGCTTGCGCCGATTTTCAATTCAGTTTTCAAATTCCAAGCTACAAAAATATAAATTTTTCGGGAAAGTTCGCATTTTTCAAAGAATAAGTTTTATTTTTGTAAGCAATTTTAATAGTTGTCAGAAGCAACCGTGCTGAACTTGTTTCAGCATCTCTCCGATAATGAGATTGCGGGTCAAGCCCGCCGCTCGAACTTGTTCGCTTGGCTTGCCAAGAATGACGCAAAAACTGAAAACTGTAAGGGCGAAAAAATTTTCGCCCTTGCCAAAAACTAAATTATTATGCATCAAAAAACAATCGAAACAAAAATAACGATTTGTCGCTTCAACGAGCTAAGCGATGAGTATAAAAATCTGATAAACAAGGCGAAAGAACAAACCGAAAATGCGTATGCGCCTTATTCAAAATTTCATGTTGGTGCTGCTGTATTGCTCGAAAACGGCGAAATCATCTCAGGAAGCAATCAAGAAAATGCGGCTTATCCGTCGGGACTTTGCGCCGAGCGAACAGCTGTTTTTTATGCAAATTCGCGATTTCCCGATGTTGCGGTCAAGGCTTTGGCTATTGTAGCGTGGACAAACGGAAAATTTCTCACGCAACCCGCAACACCTTGCGGAGCATGCCGTCAAGTGCTTCTCGAAACGGAAAATCGCTTCAAAAAAGATATTCCCGTGCTTCTTTACGGAACGGAAAATGTGTATTTAATCGAAAAAGTGAAAGACCTTTTGCCGTTAAGTTTTGATTCAATTGGGTGAATTGAATGAACGACTTTTTCTACATACAATCGGTAAATTCTACAAACAACTTGCTGGCTAAAATGTTGCGCGAACGCGATTTGCACGAAGGATTTGTTGTGTGTGCCGATTTTCAAACATCGGGCAGAGGACAACAAGGAACTTCGTGGGAATCGGGAAAAAACAAAAATCTGCTTTTCAGTCTTTTGCTTTATCCGAAACACATTTTGGCTAACGAGCAGTTTCTTATTTCGCAGGCAGTTAGCATCGGAATAAAACAGGTTTTGGACAAGTATGCGGATAGTATTTCGATAAAATGGCCTAACGATATTTTTTGGAACGACCGAAAAATTGCAGGTATTTTGATTGAAAATTCATTGCAAGGAACTCACATCAAACATTCGATTGTCGGCATCGGATTGAATGTAAATCAAACCGAATTTCAACACGCACCAAACGCGATTTCGTTGAAACAAGTTACCGAAAGAAGTTTTTCGCGGAAAAAACTTTTGCAAGAAATTAGCGAAGGTATTCTTGATGTTTACCGCTCTGAAAGTGCCGAAACAATCCGCGCCGAATATATGCAAATGCTTTATCGAAAATCGGGTTATTTTCCGTATTCTGCTCAAAATGATATTTTTGAAGCCGAAATCACGCAAATTCATCCCGACGGTCGCTTGGAATTACAAGACCAAATGGGTGAGAAACGAAGTTTTTATTTTAAAGAAGTGAAGTTTGGGTAAGCACGAAAATCACTTTTATTTTATTTAAATCATAACATTACTAATGCTTAAACAAACCTTATGCAAGAAATAGAACGAAAATTTTTAATTGCAGGCGATTTTCGCCCGTTTGTGTTCAAATCTGTTCACATTGTTCAGGCTTATCTGTCGTCTCATCCTGAACGAACAGTGCGTGTACGCATCGAGGATGATAAAGGTTTTATTACTATCAAAGGCATTGCCAATGACAGCGGAACAAGCCGTTACGAATGGGAAAAAGAAATTTCGGCGAAAGAAGCGCGTGAATTATTGAAAATTTGCGAACCCGGTGTAATCGAAAAAATCCGCCATTTGGTAAAATCCGAGCCTTATATTTACGAAGTGGACGAGTTTCGCGGAAAAAACGAAGGTTTGATAGTAGCGGAAATCGAATTGCCGAACGAAAACGCAGTTTTCGCTAAACCCGAATGGCTTGGCACGGAAGTAACAGGCGATAAACGTTATTATAATTCAATGTTGCGCAGTGTGGTATAATTCTTGTTGATAAGATTGCTTTGATAAAAAAACCAACTTCATTTTTAAAATTTATGAAATATCTGTTTCCATTATTCTTTGTCTTATTTTTTTCCCTATCTCTCGTACAAATATCGGCTCAAACGGCTGTCGAAAATTTTGTTAATCATGATTTGCTTCGAAATGCAACTATCAGTTTATTAGTCCGTGATTTGGACACAGGCGAAACCGTTGCGGAATATCGTGCTAACAACAGCGCAATTCCCGCTTCAACCCTAAAGTTGATAACTTCTGCTACTGCGTTGGAATTGCTCGGACCGAATTATCGTTTCAGAACGCAACTGCAAATCAGCGGTACGATTGATGAAAACGGCGTTTTGAATGGTAATCTCTACATTTTCGGCGGTGGTGACCCGACACTCGGCTCGGCGCGTGTTCCGAACAATCGGGAGTTTTTGTCCGGCTGGTCGAGAGAAATAAGGCGAGCCGGAATAAGGCACATCAACGGAAGTATCGTGGGCGATGCAAGCCTTTTCGATAACGAAGGCGTAAATCCGCAATGGACTTGGGAAACGATTGGAAATTCGCACGCTTCGGGAACTTTCGGAATTTCGTACTTGGACAACACGGCGCGCGTTCATTTCAATTCGGGCGCGAGAGGCACAACGCCGACTATCACGCGCGTTGTTCCCGAAATTCCGGGTTTGGAATTCCGAAACTATCTGACAAGTACGGCTATCGGGCGAGACAGTGCGAATTTTTCGGGTGCGCCTCTTTCCAATGTACGTGCCATTCACGGCGAAATTCCCGAAAATAGACCGAATTTTACTTCTACGATGGATATTCCCGACCCGGCATTGCTTTTGGCACAGCATCTCCATAATCGGTTAATTGCCGATGGTGTTGCAATCGCCAATCCGCCGAGTGCAATGTATCAACCTGTAGTCGGAAGTGCTGAACGTCAGACAATTCACACGCATCACTCGCTTCCGTTGAGTTGGATTTCGGCAGAAATTAATATGAGAAGCAACAATCATTATTCCGAACACGTTTTTCGTTATTTAGCGTTACAGCGCGACCAAATTGCAACAACAAACGGCGCAATGCGCGTTATCCGAAATCATTGGCAACAGCGCGGACTTCCTGTTGACCAGCTGTTTATGTTCGATGGCTCAGGACTTTCGCGCGTAAACAACGTGAGTGCCGAATTTCTCGTACAATTGCTCGAGTATATGCAAACACAAAGCGAAGTAAGCGATGAATTTTTCGAATCGCTTCCTGTTGGCGGAAAATCGGGAACAATTGCGCGAATTTTTGCACGTGCTCCGCTTGGAGGAAACACGCATGCCAAAAGCGGAAGCCTCCGTCGAATTCGCGGATATGCAGGATATATCAAATTACAGGATAGAAATCTCACTTTTGCCGTCTTGGTCAATCATTTCAATGCACCGCCGGCGCAAATTGTCCGCGAAATAGAAAATTTTTTAAAAGCTGTGATTGAGGAAAATCAAAATCAATAATTTTTCAACAATAAAAAATCAAACAAAATGAAAGCTCAAATTTTATTAGCATGCTTTTTACTTCAAGCTTTTTCTCTTTTTTCGCAAGAAAGGAGACCGCATGAAACCAATTTTTACATCGAGCGAATGGAGTATTTCAGACAAAATCCGCTCGAAAAAAATCAAATCATATTTTTGGGCAACAGCCTAACACAAGGCGGAAAATGGCAGGAATATTTTCCAAATCAACGAATTGCAAACAGAGGCATTGTGGGCGACAACACCGATGGAATTTTGGCTCGTTTAGATGAAATTATCGATGCAAAACCCGAAAAACTTTTTATTCTAACCGGAACAAACGATGTTTCGCAAGACCTCAGTAATGATTACATCATAAACAACATGAGGCAAATTGTCCGACAAGTACAAGCCGGCTCGCCCCAAACAATCATCTTTTGGCAAACCTTACTGCCAATAAACAACAGTTTCGGACGGTTCAGTAGACTGATAGGCAAAGAACCGCAAATTGAGGAACTAAACGCGCGGATAGAAAAAATGGCAAGGGAAAAAAATATCCATTTCATCAATCTTTATCCGCTGTTTCAGAATGCTGAAGGATTGTTAGACCCAAAATTGACCAACGATGGTTTACACCTAAACGAAGTAGGTTACGAAATTTGGGTTGAGAAAATACGAGAATTTGTAGAATGATAAAATGATAAATGCGCTTCGCGCGATAAAATGAAAAAAAATGGGTGTTTCTTTTTCAGAAACACCCATTTTTCATTTGTTTTTACTCCATTACACAACATACACTGTGTCCGTCTATTCTACCTCCTTGCATAACATCAACAAAATATATTTACTTGTTTTCATTTGGCGGGGAATTACAAATATTTATATATCGCTACTCAAACATATTTCTCACACGTTGAAAGAAGCTTTTGGAGGCGGAAGAACTTGGTTTTATGTTTTCTGAATTTGCCAACTTTTCCATTACCTTTTTCTCGTCTTTATCCAGATGCTCGGGAATGTAAACGCCGATATTTATCAGCATATCGCCTGTTCCGTAACTGTTTACGCTCGGAAGTCCTTTGCCTCGCAAGCGCAGTATTTTACCCGGCTGTGTTCCCGAAGCTATATTAACCTTTACTTTTCCATCTACCGTAGGCACTTCGACCGAACCGCCCAAAACGGCTGTCGGAACAGACAAAAGCAGGTTGTACACCAAATCGTTTCCATCGCGAATGAGTTCGGGATGCCGTTCTTCTTCTACCACCACAAGCAAATCGCCGTTCATTCCGCCGCGACGTGCTGCATTTCCTTTACCATCGACCACCAACTGCATACCTTGCATCACACCGGCAGGAATGTTAATTGAAATTACTTCCTCACTTTGAACAACGCCTTCGCCGTGACAACGCTTACATTTGTTCTTGGTGATAGTGCCATCGCCATGGCAAGTCGGACATTCGGAAGGAACTTGCATTGCGCCGAGTATCGTCTGCTGAACGCGCGTAACGTATCCGCTTCCTTTGCAAGTGTGGCAAGTTTCCGGTTGTGAGCCTTTTTCGGCTCCTGTCCCCGAACATTCCGAACATGGAACGTATTTTTTAACTTTAATCTTTTTTTCAACGCCTTTTGCAATTTCGGCAAGTGTGAGCTTTACTTTTACACGCAAATCAGAGCCTCTGCGCATACGCGGTCCGCGCGCACGTGCGCCGCCAAAACCACCTCCGCTAAAACGACTGAATCTGCCGAAGCCACCAATATCCCCGAAAATATCGCCGAAATTGGCAAAAATATCTTCCATCGTCATGTGTCCGCCACCAAATCCACCATCGGCAGCTCCGCCCAATCCTGCGTGACCGAATTGGTCGTAACGCTGGCGTTTTTGCTGGTCGCTCAGCACTTCGTAAGCTTCGGCAGCTTCTTTAAATTTTTCTTCGGCGACTTTATCGCCCGGATTTTTATCAGGATGATATTGAATCGCTTTTTTGCGGTATGCTTTTTTTATATCGTCGAAAGATGCTGTTTTCGCGACTTCAAGCACTTCGTAATAATCTCTTTTTGACATATATTTCAAATTTTACGTCATTGCGGTACTGAATCAAGTTCAGCAGACCCGCAATCCCATCTGCTTGGAGATGCTGAAACAAGTTCAGCATGACGTTTTTTTAGATTTTTTTATTCACAAACAACCACTTTCGGATAACGAATTACCTTTTCGTGCAAAGTGTAGCCTTTACTTATGCAATCCATAATTTTGCCTTTCATGTCGTCGCTCGAAGCAGGAAAAGTTGTAACAGCCTCGTGCAAATCAACATCAAACGGTTCGTTTTCGGTTGGAATTTCTTTCACGCCGTTTTGCTGTAAAAACGCGATGAATTTACCGTAAATAAGCTCAACACCTTCCTCTACGGCTTCTACATCGCGAGCGGTTTTCATTGCTTCCATCGCACGTTCAAAGTCATCTATCAACGGAAGCATATCCGCAAGAATACTTTCACCGGCAGTTTTTATCAGTTCCGAACGTTCTTTCATTGTTCGTTTTCGGTAATTATCAAATTCCGCCATCAAACGGAGATTTTTATCGTTCAAATCCGAAACTTTTTCCTGCAATTTTTCCACATCAGTTTCCAATGTTTTTTCCTCTTGTTCTGCAATTTCTTGATTTTCAAGCAAATCTTCCATATTTGTATTTTCTTCGTTTTTCATAAAATCAGGTTTTTTCTTTTTCATTTTTTCTTTTTTGTTTTCAATTTTCAATCTTGCTGATAGTCAGCAATTATTTTGCCAAACTGCCCGATTTTTATTTTGAACGGCATTTTGACAGAATTTGGTTTTTATTTATGTCATAATGACAAAACGCACAAAGGTACGGAAAAACAGTGTAAAAAACAAAGCAAAATAACAAATAATAAGCTATGTAATAGACAGTTTGTGTTTGTTTTTCGGTACTATGTTTTTTGCGGTTTAGTAATCGACAGCAAGTTCAAACATTGGCGTTGTTTACGTTTATCGAAGCTATAAAACTTCAAAGAAAGAACATCAAGTCAACTTGTTTCGCGAGCTTATTCGTGAGCAAAAAGAAAAACGACTGAATTATTTTGCTAATAATCAGTCGTTTAGTTTTTGTTTTTCCGTGATTCAGCTGGGGCTCGAACCCAGGACCCTATC
>Ga0123352_10016535_pt1 | contig 11758 bp, 9 predicted proteins | sample TergutLab28metaG_FD_89700 | JGI IMG/M metagenome (GOLD analysis project Ga0123352, IMG submission 89700) | Labiotermes labralis P1 segment gut microbial communities from Petit-Saut dam, French Guiana - Lab288 P1 | ecosystem: Host-associated > Arthropoda: Insects > Digestive system > Gut ...
AGGTAACGGGGGAATGGAGGAGATTGCATAACGAGGAGCTAAATTATTTGTACTCCTCACCCAATATTGTGCGGGTGATAAAATCGAGAAGAATGAGATGGGCTGGGCATGTGGCGCGTAGGGGAGAGGAGAGGGGGTGTATAGGGTCTTGGTGAGGAAACCGGAGGGAAAGAGACCACTGGGGAGACCTAGGAGTAGATGAGTGGATAGGATAATATTAGGACGGATCTCCAGGAGGTGGGATGTGGGTATATGGACTGGACTGGGCTGGCCCAGGATAGAGACAGGTGGCGGAGGCTTGTGAGTGCTGTAATGAACCTTCGGAACCCGTGAAATGCGGGGAATTTCTTGACTAGCTACAAACCAGTTAGCTTCTCAAGAATGACTCTTCACCATGGAGTAAGTAAGTAAGTAAGTAATTAAGTATAGACAGGGGAAGAGAACTAAGAAGGGAACTTAAGAAGAAAAAAGATAAAGATTAAAATTACGTGAAACTACGAACCGGAAAAGAAAACAATACCAAGCAACATTAGAAATTCTATAAGAAGACGAAAGATCTCTCCGATTGATGTGGAAGCTGAATACGTCACCTTCTTGTGATTGGGCAGTAAAACTCTCATAAATATACTCAGACGATTTGACCTAAAATTAGTTTACGGGCTTCTTTCGTTGTCTTTTATTCAGCCAATAGAACAATATTTTGGCGAGTCAAATTTTCCTGCCCTTAATTTAACGGAACGTTACAGACATAGTTTGTTTCAACAGAAAACGAAAAGTCACTTTTAGTTCTTCACCGATCGTCACAGAATGCTTTATCAGCTTGTCTTCAGCATTCGCAGAATTTCGAAAAGCGATTGTTAGCTTCGGCATGTCTGTCTGTCTGTCTGTCCGCACGACACAACTCAGTTCCCATTGGACGGAGCTTCATTAAATTTGACATTTTGGACAATTTTCTTAATTCCGTCAAGTTAATTCAAGTTTCATTACAATATGACAAGAATAACGGGTACTTTACATGAAGAACGATATAATGTTTTGATCATATCTCGTTCAGTTCTTCTTAGAATGAGAAACGTTTCAGATACACAGTGCAGAGAAAATGAAAACGCGTTTTATATTCAAGAATTTTTTTTTCGAAAAATTTATCGATTATGAGATATGTGGAAAAATATATTAGAGACGGGCAGGTCACAGATGGCAATATGGCACACACGCATTGAATGTTGGATACCTGAGGCAAGAGACTCACACTCAGAATACGTAATACTTATTGCTTTTCCACTGCAATAATGCCTGGGCGAAAGCATCTCAATGTTACGTCATATGTACATTGCGTGTCTTGTTGTCGTTGCCTACGGTTGAAAGAAAATTGATCATAATTGTATAGAAGTCATACATAGGAGTAGGTACATCGCATACGTTGCCCAGGGATTATGAAATGCTTTGTCCGGAGGACATTTTTGTGTAGGTTCCTCCCCAATACTTCTCAACTCTAGAAGGAAGTACGCCCCATTTCGACAATTTTGCTCCTTTTTCTTTTAATGCACTAAGATGGACACAGGACGGGTAGTTCGAAATCCGAAGTGTAATATGCTCTCACCAGAAACGTTAAAAATTAATTTTGACTTTTTGTTGACCGTTCATCTCAGAAAATTACTTCAGTATTTAACCAAATTGATGCACAAAATTTGTTTCACAGTAAGTTTTATTTCAGGCCTCTACATGTTTCGAGCACATGTGCTCATCATCAGAAGGTCAAAATTGCATTAAACAGCCTCCGGTATCATCAAACCTATAGGTGTGATGATACCGACGGCTGTGCAATACAATTATGACCTCCTGATGATGAGCACATGTGCTCGAAACATGTAGAGGCATGAAAAAAACTTACTGTGAAACAAATTTTGTGCATCAAGTTGGTTAAATACGCAGTTAAAAATGTAGTTATTCTTCAGCAGTGCACGTTCCGATTTTGGCCATCCCAATCTAAGACAGTCTTCAAGGCTCCATATCATGTACACTTAACAAGCAGTTACAAGTGTAGATTTGTCAACACGATAAATATGAGGACGTGGAAAAAAGAAATGAATTCTGCTACAAAATCGGCTGCTGCGGCTGGACAGAACCGTATAAAAGATTTCTTTATTCGTGTTGAAACCAGTAGAAAATACAAAGAGGACGTGGTCCGCACATTTATGGGGAACTAACTCCAAATTACCGCGAATCTTCAGGTAATGTCTCAGCCTGTTTGAGAGAATTTTGTCTATTTAAACGAGATCGACTTTTAAACGCACTGCAAATTACTAGACATTTACATATGCTCTCTGAAGTGTCTAAGAAGATTTTCAAAAATAGATGTAATTCTGCTGCTAATAAAAGAATAAATATATAAAGCACACTTTATTCTTTACTTCGTTCCTTCACTGTGCATTTTCGTAGTATGATCGAACTGAAAGTGCTCCTTTATTATGTACGTGTTAAAATTACTGATGTATTTAAGCAGTACTCTACACTTACTTACTTACGTACTTACTTACTTACTTATTTCCTCCATGGTGCAGAGTCCTTCTTGAGAAGCTAACTGGTTTGCAGCTAGTCAAGAAATTCACCGCATTTCGCGGAACCCGAAGGTTCATTACCGCACTCACAAGCGTCCGCCACCTGTCTCTATCCTGGGCCAGCCCAATCCAGTCCATATACCCACATCCTACCTCCTGGAGATCCTTTCTAATATTATCCACACTTCTATGCCTAGGTCTCCCTAGTGGTCTCTTTCCCTCCGGTTTCTCCACCAACAACCTATACACCCCCCTCTCCTCACCCATACGCGCCACATGCCCAGCCCATCTCATTAAGCAGTACACTATAGTAATTGAATAAACGGTTTGTCAATCTTGTCACCGGCTATCCTGACTGAGGCTATCATGGAATTCTTAAGTTACTGCGGAAAGTTATTTGGTTATAATTTCAAGTTAGGCCATGTCATTTCTTTCAAACTATTCAACCTCTTACCTTATATCAACTTTTACATTCAGGCCTATACTTTGTGAGATACTGGCACTGCCTTCTATTATAATAATTAAAAATACAAAACTTAAAAGTTGAATTCTTATAATTAAACCAATGAGAAGCACTAATTTCTCAAACATATTTTTGTAATAGGACCCTACAAGCAGTCAGCATAACCTGTATGACCAATGCCTATTGCTGTGTGTACGGTGCTAGACTTCGGATGATGTACAGAGGTGCTGTCCGAAATATGTAGATTGCTATTCCAAAAATAAATTTGAGAAATTAGTGCTTCTCGTTAGTTTTATTATAAGAATATATCACGATGCACAGTCCTCAGAATGTTAAATAAATTTGAAATTTTTACAACTCCTGTTAGAAAGCGCTAGTTATGGGCTTCGGTGAAACCTGCAGCAAGAAATGCTACATTGTGCTCAACCATACACCTACAGAACCGTTAGGCACCTCCGTTAACTCAACTTAACGCGCGAGGGCATGAAGAAAGAAGAAGAAAAATCGAGGAAACTTACCAAGTTCAAGACATTACAAATTATTAGTTAATGTGAAAGATATTCAGGGGCTGGGAAATGCTCATTAACATGGGTGAACACTTAAATTGCCTGTAGGTTTTTCCTCTCGGTGAAATTTCGTGAGAAAGAAAGTTTCCAATAATGAAATTACATACTTCAGTTGCATACTTCAATTGAGGGTTGAAGATATTTATGTAAAGGATCACATGTCTTTCAGGCCTCTGTAGTGGAGGGATTTATTTCGACCAATTTCATTTGGGATGGGAGCATGAGGAATGGGCATAGCGAACTGTGAACTGAGAATAATTTCAGCATTTGTTTAATGAGGAGTAGAAATCAAGAATATACGTGAAAAACACCTTCTTCTGTACAACTTGGCCTTCTTAGCAAGTTTTCAGTTTGCATGTTTGGTCGTCACCGGAGGATCAGTGTCTTTGATTTTATGGATCAGTTACATTTTGCAAGCCTCTAATACCAGTAATGTAGGCAGCAAGTTTTTAAACCGCAGCTTGGACGTAGATTACCCAGTTACGAACTACGACATGTGACAAGTTCCTTTGAACTCCGTAAACACGATATCCTTACGTGCCAAAAATTTTGCTTTCAATAAATTTCAGCTTAATCGCTCTTCAAACTTTATTATTTTCTTTAAACGAATGAGAAATCGATTTGACACTTGGATGGTCTTCTCTTTATTACGTCGAAAACTTTTTGAATGGTTATAATAAACTTTGGACTCGATGCAACACACGCATGATATAGCCAATTTTATACGGAATTTAAGACATCTTGTCGACTGCACAAAGTACACTGTTTGCCTCTCACTGAGAAAATGGCGAACGTGGGAGGTTCACGTACGTAACAATTTAGAATAGACAAAGTTTTTGCGTGATACATACTTAAAAATACCCCCCCCCCCATGTTTTATGTGCCTCAAAAAAGTTAAATATTCAACTTTGAAAGAAGGGAGCTGTTTTTAAGGTAATCCTGTATAATCCCCAAATTACTGAAATATGATTTTTAAAATATCAGCTTGCAAGTAGGTATGAAGTCAATAACACAACTATTGTTTAATTAGTTGTTATATTCTAGGCCAAAAGACTACATGTTTCGACCGGTAGTGGCCATCATCAGGTCTTTTCATTCGACAAACTTACGATTCAGAGTTAAAATATCAGCTTGTTTTGCTGCTGGTGTCATCTTTCTTAGCAAACTTAACTACGGTATTGGCGTCACAGGCGACATTCGTAAACCTAGAATAGTATTCTAAATGCTGTATTATAATTTTGACCTGTGTTGGACCGTGCATCATTGTGATAACTGAAGAATAAGAAAAAATTAGATGCTACTTATTATTACTAAACCACAACCTCAATAAAATAAACTCACCACACACAAGAGAACACTACGATTACTACACACAAAGGATCGCAACTATTAAAATTAATAGAAACACGTTACCAGGTACAACCGAGCGACAAACAACTTCACACTGAATATATTCCACTAAGAACCATACGTTTACATTAACACTACCTATTCCATCTTTACAGAACAAGACGACCGATATGGTAATCAACATTATAGTCGTGAGCCCCTGACGATGGGCATAGTAGTGCCCGAAACATATTGAGCTTATAAGAAGTACAATAAAATAATAAGTGGCATCTAGTTGGTTCTTATACTTCAGCTGTATTATAACTTAGGAATTCTAGAGCAGGCTTTGCAGCTTGGCAGAGTAAAATTTTACATACTCTTATTTTTAGGAATATGTCTTTACATTTCTTCCTAACTTTCTCGGATTTTCTTACTACTTCATGGAATCTTACGTTTCATATTCCAGGAAAAATAATCACCGACCAACTTATAAATATCTTCATGATATTGGTTTGGGATTAACGACAGGTGAGATGTCCTGTTTTCTGTCAAGCTTTGTGTTCTTTTAAAATGTCAACACGATAATTCATGGGTTTGCTGGATGAGAACAAGAAACATCCAGAAACTGAAGGAAAGTCTGCAGCTTCTCCCGGCGGTTGGGTGTTTGAAATACAAGACTCTCCGTGCAGAAGTAGAAAGGAGAATACATAGTAGGAAGAATTCGTGATGTAACTTCTCGCAAAGAGCTGCCATCTTTGAGCAGTGTATGAAAGCTGATATAAATTTTGTCCTCTTCTTTGTTTCTCTTTTATTCCACCATTTCAGTTAATGGTGTAGAGAATTCTCTTCTACTTGATCTATTACACACTCTTAGGACTCCTTTGGGACCTATCCATCGCTCGAAGAAGCTACACAGCCATTGCCTATAGATAAGCGAGTATCTGACTGGCAGAAACACTTATATCCCATTTTCCATGAATTGAGTCACGTATTGGAAACTGTACAGAATGTGGGTCTGTATTGGTACCAATCAGAACTATTGTAGTCAAAATTAGTTGCGGAATTCAAGATAAGATAAATTCTTTTAAGCCACATTTCTATTTTACTTTCCGTCTCGAGTAATAAGAACAAATTTCTTGTCCACAGCAAACATATGTGTTCTGAAAACATTATCCTACCAAATAGACATTCTTATGTATTACAAGGAGGACAGCAAACCATAATCAAATTATGATGTTTTGCTTACTGTGCATCTCAGTACAATCTTAGTAATTAACCAATTTAATGCAGAAATCTTTGTTTTATAATAATTTTATTGTATACCTCTACATGTTTCGAGCACTGTATGCTCATCATCAGGGGGTCGAAATTATATTATACAACATCTGGTATCGTCACACCTGTAGGTGGCCGTCCGGTGCACAAGTTGAGACAGGACTGTACACCGGACGGCCACCTACAGGTGTGATGATAATAGATGCTGTATAATATAATTTTGACCTGCTGATGATGAGCACAATAGTGCTCGAAACATATAGAGGCATATAATATAATTACTATAAAACAAGGATTTGTGCATTAAGTTGGTTAATTACTAAGATTATAATCAAATTAATAATGTGCTGTATCTTCGGCACATTGCAGCTCTTTCTTACGTAAAAATATTCTAAGTCATTTAAACACTAACTTCTTAAGTCCCTATGTTATTAAAAATGTATACAAATTTTCAGTCTAACACAAGCTTTATTACATAAAAATAATTAAAAGATAATTAAGTTAACAACATGTTTCGGCTTCTTTATACACCGATCTTCAGGCCGTAATTCAAAAGACGTGTTTTTGATATGTAATTAGCAATATCTGTAAAATACGAGACCTCATTTACATCAGAAGAAGAAAAACAAAAATGACATATAAAAAATGTGAAATATAATAATAAAATATAATAATTTAGATTACTCACAACGACTTTAAGATATACTCGGGAAGAAAGGAGTAGCTCGATGAATGTTTGAATTCGGCGCTGATTAAATCATTTGACTCTACACAGAAGGGAACAATTTTTGCCGCTGTCTGGGATCTAACCCGAATACCGTTTTCATCCACCTCGTAACCTCGTTAATCTAGTGACTCGCCTCTTCCAGTTCGCCTGCCTTAGCTGCTTTTAAAACTCTACTATTTTATATTTCAATTTAAATATCAGAATTTTAAACTTCGTGAAATTGTTGAGTAAAATAAAGCAAGTTACGAACAGGGTTTTATTGAGCAATGTTAATAACTTGTAATGGAAATTTCTCTGTTCATGAGATTTACATAAAACGGATGGGTAAGTATAAGTTTTTCACGAGAACGAAACGCAATAGGAATATTTTTTACTTCTATCAGCGACTTGGGGGCCGAAAGATGAAAAGGCAAATGTTAAGTGTTGAAATATGAGCAAACCATCTGCAGGGTGTAAATGTCTGAGCAGAATGGCTTTAAAAGACGCCGAAGAAAAAACGTGTTGAAAGTTAATGATGCGTCTCTTAAAATCCGAAACGCCTTTTAACCACAATAAAACCGATTCTCTTTGAGCAGTTGCTCTTCTTCGTATGGAAGTGAATTCGTTATATACGGCCCTTGGAATTTAACTGTAGGTTAAACCTTAAATATATACACGTATAACAGCAATAAATAAGTTACAATTCAAAGCGCGGCTTAGCAGCAAAAATGAAATTAGAATTTCTTTGTATATTGTCACTACCAGACAAGAATTCGGACTTTTTCGGTACTAAATTAAAGGCAGATTATCGACGTAACACAAAATATTGATTGGATATAAGTAATATTTATCTGTGTGTGTGTGTCGGGGGGGGGGAGGTGTAAAATTAGTAACTGGAATTTTCGGGCACGAATGGTTTCAGAGTTAATTATAAGAACTGAAACCCAAGTCTATTGTCACCATTTTACGAGTAATAAAGCCAAAACAGAATCTGCTAGCAAACATAACCTACTCTTAAATGCCAATCGAAGGTATACTTACAAAGCGCTACAACCTATATAAGTCTCTGGCTTGCTTAAACACTTTCTTCCAACTATCTCTATTCTGTGCTACTTTCTTCCAATTGCCTATGTTTATGCTCTTTTTATCTTCCAAAACGGCATCTTCCCAACGTGTTTTAGGTCTTCCAATTGGTCTTTTAGACATGGGTTTCCATCTCTTAATCTTCTGCACAATATTATCCTCAGCCATGCGTTCAACATGGCCTAACCAATTTAATTTTTGTTTTTTAATAAACCCAATTATATTTTTCCTTTTAATATATCATTTATTTCTTGATCAGTTTTAATCCTCCAGTAGCCATCATCTGTTCTTGTAGGACCAAATATTTTTGCTCATGATCTTTCTTTCAAAAGTCATCAGTTTATTTGTCATATTTTCCTAAAGTACACATGTTTCGGAGGATCGAACATATATATCAATATCAATATTGTCGCCGTAAATAAACGGAAAGGCCCGATTTCGACCTCGACTGGGATTTGTGGTAGACAAAATGACATTGCAGCAGCCTTCACTGACTAATTTAGTTTTCCAATATTAATATCATTCCACCAATATCCGTAATCATATTTGAGTCTTTAACATCGACCTTATTTAATCTTAGCAATTGGCAAATTTGAAATGCCTGACCCTCTACCCCTTGAACAAATAGACGTTATATTTTTTCGACATATCTGGAGGAACTCTGACATGGACAATGAATATTGCTTCAGAATAAAAAAATCCGCAAATGTGAAATTTTCTTCCTCTCTTTCTCGGGTGTTAAACTGTAATCACAATGTCAATTTAAAGGTATTTGAGTTGTTAGTTGGCAACGTTCCTGTTTTTTAAAATGGCCCTGCAGGGACCTTCACTTTCTTGGGCGCTATCATGGCCAGTATATAGCAACTACTGAGACAGTGGGTAACCTTATGACTGGCGGAAATGGGAAAAAATGATAAGCCCTTTCCTGTACAATTCCATTTTACAGATAGCTGTAACCCTTTGAGTAAAGTCGAATGAGAGAATTAACAGAGAATAAATATTACGTTAAAACGTATATTCCTCGCTCGTCTACATTATAAATCCTCAACACAGGTTATTAAATTGTCTTTCTTACTTGTTGGCTATTTAACGACATTGAGACTGCATAGCTTGAAAGCCTGGATCATCTGTATGCAAATTACGAATTTGAAATCATTCGGAAGGACGCAGCAGCAGGGTATTTTAAGGCACTATTTTTGCAATTTACTGAAAAGACTGAGAGCAACCGTTAAGGAAATTATTTAAGTTAAGTCTCCAGGTAGTAATTTTAACCACGATCTTTCCATTATGGATAAAATTCTTGACAAATAAGCTGCATCTGTATTCATAATTGTCCAACGAGATGCATCACAAAGCAGTCTATTTATTATTCTGCAAGTTCACTCTGTTTGTTTCGGGTGTCAACCACACCAATCATCAGTAGTACACAAAACTGTAACCGCAGCCTCCGTTGCTGGTCATATTTCTTGTACAGCTACCTCCCTCCAGCGTGGCCAAGATAGCTTGGCCACGTTACAGTTTTGTGTACTCCTGATGATGGGCGTGGTTGACACCAGAAACATGCAGAATGAACTTGCAGAATAATAAATAGATTGCTTTGTGTTGCATCTCGTTGGACAATTATTAATACAGATCAGGGAAGCACAGAACCATAGACATAAACATAAAAAGTGCATCTGTAACAAAGTTACCTTCTACTAATTCTAGGTGTAATATCTCTGATTTGGGACCGCGGTGGTACCATTGTTAAGGTGTTGTGTTACAAATTGGAAGGTCGCTGGTTCGATCCCAACTAGTGTCAGTGGATTTTTTTATGAACGTAAAATCCTTCCGATCGCACTATGGAGCGTTTCCTTGGGGTAAAGGTGGCCGGTGCGTAAGGCTGACAACCTTACCACCATCCTGTGCCATTGTCATGAAATCTGGGAACCTTTATTTCCTGAAACCCTCTGGGTCACTCCGGGCCTGTAACGGGACTGCTTTATCTCTAATACCTCTGATTTGGAGGAAATTCTCCCACAAAGCACTGTTATCTCTCGTTAACACCAAAAAACGTCAACTCCATTTAATGTATTATATTTCAGTTTATTTCTGATTTCAATTTTAAACATTCTACGCAACATGTATTTAGAATTAGGTTATTATTTTATTAAATTTATGATCTTAGTTCCGAAAAACTTTCTCCAACCTGTTCCTTTTATGTACGTAAAAATTCGTTAAGAGTTTCTGGGTTTTACAAGAAGAATGTAAAACTTCTGTAAATGTTTTTGTTTTCAGAGACCTTAGTAATTAATAGTTATTACAACAGATTCGTTTACAGAATAAAACAACTCTTGAGGACTTCAAAGTTGTCAAATGGGAGCACTTTGTAAAACACCGCATCGGTTACAGACATAAAAGAACTGACGAAGTCAATTAACTGCGACCAAAATGGTTCTTTTATTTGGCCTTACAATTATTATTAAATAAATGTTAGGCAATCCATAAAGCCAGGGAGATACAAATGTGAAGCTCACAATGAAAATATTCGTACTACCTACTGGTCTGAATGCTATTCTATGTCAGATTTCATCCCTCTCACCTCACCATTCTTTAGGTTAGTAGAGTGCTTGTGAAAAGAGAATATTTAAGGGCCCCCGTGGTGAGAAGAATTGAAGTGGGTTTGTTAGTGTATGTAGGGATGCAGGTTCTAAGACCCGGGGGGTAACATTCTGAGTTTAGTGGGCAGGTGTCGCCATCACCCGGCACGCACCCCGCCACGAAATTCCCATTCAACTAAGATAGGGGGAAGTTCGACGCACACTGCAAGTGCTGTTTTTAATATTGATTATAGATTGCAATGAATATGTACTGCACATCTGAAGGAAATTCTATTTCCAGGGGACACCAAATTTGTATGCATATAATTGTAGGTGTTATTAAAGAATTAAATATTTGCTCTGAAATTTGATCTTACATCCTTAGAGAAAATCTGGGCGAAGATATAGCATCGTATTTCTGAAAGTGGTAATAAAGGTATTTACTTACTTGCTTACTCCATGGTGCAGAGTCCTTCTTGAGAAGCTAACTGGTTTGCAGCTAGTCAAGAAATTCCCCGCATTTCACGGAACCGGAAGGTTCATTACCGCACTCACAAATGACCGCCACCTGTCTCTATCCTGTGCCAGCCTAATCCAGTCCATATACCCACAACCCACCTCCTAGAGAACCATCCTAATATTAACCACCCATTTACGCCTAGGTCTCCCCAGTGGTCTCTTTCCCTCCGGTTTCTCCACCAAGACCCTATATCTAACACACTTACTTACTTACTTACTCCATGGTGCAGAGTCCTTCTTGATAAGCTAACTGGTTTGCAGCTAGTCAAGAAACTCCCCGCTTTTCACGGAACCCGAATGTTCATTACCGCACTCACAGGCGTCCGCCACCTGTCTCTATCCTGTGCCAGCCCAATCCAGTCCATATATCCACATCCCACCTCCTAGAGATCAATCCTAATATTAACCACCTATATACGCCTAGGTCTCCCCAGTGGTCTCTTTCCCTCCGGTTTCCCCATCAAGACCCTATACACCCCCCTCTCCTCACCCATACGCGCCACATGCCCAGCCCATCTCATTCTTTTCGATTTTATCACCCGCACAATATTGGGTGAGGTGCACAAATCATTTAGCTCCTCGTTATGCAATCTCCTCCATTCCCCCGTTACGTCGTCCCTCCTAGGTCCAAATATTCTCCTCAACACCATGTTCTCAAACACCCTCAATTTCCTTTCCTC
>Ga0123352_10016539_pt1 | contig 11756 bp, 5 predicted proteins | sample TergutLab28metaG_FD_89700 | JGI IMG/M metagenome (GOLD analysis project Ga0123352, IMG submission 89700) | Labiotermes labralis P1 segment gut microbial communities from Petit-Saut dam, French Guiana - Lab288 P1 | ecosystem: Host-associated > Arthropoda: Insects > Digestive system > Gut ...
ACTCAAAATTCCCGTGTTTGTATTTATAAACCCCAGAAACCAACTCCCTTCTTCTTTTTTTAAAAATAAAACCCTTTTCTTTAATATGTTCCCTTTCCCCCCCCCCCCCCTCTGTATTTATCAGCCACATCCAGCAAAACATTTTTGTACACGGACAGGTTTCAGTCAGTATTCCAGTACTCAAAATTTCAGCAATATTCTGTCATTATTAAGCACTCATAGCTCATTGTGTGGTTGTGTTGTTTAAAGAAGAAATACTAAGAAACTTTACTTTTCCTATAAGTGTAAGATTCGGTGACGTAACCGGTGGAAACAACTTAAAACAACTTAAATCTTCTAGAAGAAAATACTGAGGAAACACTTGGATGTTATACGATACCGAACAAATGGGAGACTGCCCAGAGCACACGACGACAACTTGATACAGTATATCATTAGGATTACAAAATCAAGAATATTCTAATGGGCAAGGCTTGTAGCATGCAAGAAGCTATGAAAATCATTATTAAAGTTTTGTGTACACTGGCATTATCTTGCTCAAATAGAAAAAAATTAATATCAGGCTTTTTATATAGAGTAATGAACCTTCAGTTTCGGCAAAAGTGAGGAATGTCTAAAGTTGCTAAACGACTGTCAGGTTCTCAAGAAAGACTCTGTTCTATAGAGTCAGTTAAATTAAACATTGTGGAGTAACAAAGAGCCCTTTCAAACATCTCTCCCACCGGAGCAATTCGCTTTCTTACAAGGCAAACTTCTGTAAAGACTCGAAGGTAAGGAAAGTTTGTACCGTACAGAACGAATACGTTCTTTACAGTACAAAAGGCTTCTATAGTGAATAACAACAATGCTGACGTATAACTCCGAGTAGGTAAAATATTATATTTGTTTGGAATTCGCGGCTACATTTTACTGAACACGTGGGATCTAGATTTCACTTTAATTTGCAAACAAACCTTTTATTCACAAAGAAAACAGAACTTAGAAATAGAAAGAGGGTCTTTTAAAGGTGGTTGTGGCTATAGTTTAATTTTATGTTCATCATTTTCGGGGTCAGGGGTCACAGTTTTATTAATTTTTACTGTCAACCCAGAGCAGATTTGAATACAAACGTCAAATTACACTTCTCATTCTTTGGCACATTTCTAAGGAAACTTGACCCACAGCACTGAAACTGTTGTAGTAATACCACGATATTTACATGAATTTGTCTTAAGAGTAAGATGATTTAAAGAGACGATTTTTATTGTACCTGCATATTTTAGTCATTTGATATATTTTCTTAATTATATCTAATAGATTATTAACTTCAACATAAGTAAGTGTTACCATCTAAAGGAACTTTAAGTTATATCTTGTCGTTTCGGGCAAAGTATTTTTAAAGTAACAGAGAAGGACAAACCCATTTTCGTTATAAACTCTAAGTTGAGTGAATACCATTAAAATTATTCTGTAATTTCTCTTAAAATAATTTTATATCCGACCTAATTATAACCCAATGTATTGTTTAGTAGGTTCTTGCAGTCTTCATTTTACATAAAGACGCAGTTCGTGGGGCGCATAGACAGGAACTTTCCTGAAGAATAATAAACGAACTAGATGCCATTTGTTATTTTATTGTACTTATAATAGGCTCAACATGTTTCCAGCACTACTATGCCCATCATCAGGAGCTCGCGACTATGCTGCTGATTACCACATTGGTCGTATCGTTCTTGGTTTGCTGTATGTTGGAGGTTAGGTGAGGTTAGGCTGAAGTAGTGCAGGCTGCAGCCCAGACACTACTCCAGCCTAACCGCACCTAACCTCCAACATACAGCAAACCAAGAACGATACGACCAATGTGGTAATCAGCAGCATAGTCGCGAGCTCCTGATGATGGGCACAGTGATGCTCGAAACATGTTAAGCCTATAAGAAGTACAATAAAATAACAAGTGGCATCTAGTTCGTTTTTTATTCTTCAGTTATCATAATAATGCACGGTCCAATAAACAACAGGAACTTTCCTGGCTATGAAATCCAATCTGTTATTTTTGTGTAAAAAAATTCATCATTTTTCTGAAAAAAAAGCACAAAACACACACTTTCAATCCGTGGGCAAAACGTAAAATTTTTTGTAGCTTAAAACTTGCAGCACACATAACGGTCACTAGGTAGAAGCGTTAACTCAGCATGAAACGTTTCCTTTATCACTATTACTTTAAACAGTTTTGATGACTCTAATCAGCACCAATTTCGAACCCAGAGAAATTTCTGGGGCAAAAAAATGTGTAAAAATTGCCACGTAACAGACACGTGTATTAACATCGTGGATAACGTGAACACATTCTGTCGACCTGCTAAGTGAAATAATCAAAACAAAATGGACAAAATACGAATCATTAAGTTAAGAATTGTATCTTGAATCTTATTGTAAGAATCCATTGTCTTCATGACATCACTTCAACATGTTTACTTCCACTCCAGACATACGCCACACGGGTGAAAGCAAGTCTCTCCTGTTACAAACACAGTATTATATACAAAAGAGATGATAAATTCAGGGGCACTATCTTGCGCCCTAAACATTGCGTCGTCTTGCGAGCCCCTCGACCGATAATTCCCTCCCGGTGAGATGGGGCCACAGAGTAAGACGTGCTCCGAGGTCGTCATGAGCTTATCAACAACTTGCCGTAATCTTCCTCCGCCTCTTCACAGCCACAAATTTCAGAATTGAGGCCAGAAGGTATCCACAACGTTCCTTATATCAGAAGTCATATAACACCAACTAGACTCTAGCGTCACTGAAGCGGATGGAATTTTGTACTTAAGGATATAGGGTTCCCGTGACAATGTCAGAGGAGAGATATATCAAAACGCTTGATCTATTGCCCCTTACAGCACAACCACAAGATTGGCTGGAACCTGAACTTGTTGTACGTAATTGGTGTGGATCTAAGTCTTAATGACCAGTTATGATCCTATCTGCCGAACATACCTGAGGACTTCTACCAAAGGAACTTAGCACGTAACGGGTTCGAACCCAGTTCTGTCCGCATATGAAGCAACCCCAATAACGAAACTGTTACATAACATGGAATTAGGTGGTGCCCACCACGTTGTTTACAGTTTTTAATAAATACTTTATTGTGAACAATTATGCCTAATTTTGTTTAAAGGAACCTATTATTATATAGGGATTTGCACTCTTCTGGATTGTTACTCAGCGTGTAGTGGTAAATCATTACCGACATTTCGCGAAAATCTATCGGTTCCGTATTCAATCTTGGCTCCTGAAGATGGGACGGACAGTTTGCCCCGAAACTTCGGTATTGATTTACCACTACACTCTCAGTAACAACCCAGAAGAGCGCAGATCTTATCCACATCGCTGTGAAAGCCTGAAATCACGCATAATATGATATAAATGACCTGCTTCTTTAGTATATATTTCGAAACATGAAAAAATATCCAGCCTGTAAAATCTATTTATTTTACTGTATATTGATACAAATCTGTAAACCTTCCAACATACTAATACAGATTTGTAAAGCCTCTAACTTATTTTACATGCCGGAGGCCAGAGATAACCTACACAGTAGGCGTATTACTCACTGTGAAAGGCTCATTCAACTTGCTGGTTCTATTGTAACGTTTTGTCAATGCTGGCCTTCTAGGGTAAGGAACATCATGTCCAATTAGCCTAATGGTTCATGGGTTTAGAAGGAGAAGTGGTGACTTCGAACAGAACAACTAAAACAGTGGGGTGAAATTGCAGTTTGAGATATGAATAACTGGAAAGTTAGTTCAAATAAGTGGGTAGCATGAAGTGGGTAGCATGAAGTGGGTAGCATGAAGCGTTGAATTTTTTTGAAGGAAACTTTCGTCAAAATAACATTTGAAAATTCACGGCCCCAAAGAATACTTGCTACGTCGCTATTAAAACGTGTTGTTTGGGCAATTAATCGTAATTTATTGTGAGAACCACAGACATCTCATAAACAAAGAGAAACTGAAGTGCATTGTCCTTTGTAGTGATGAATATGGTTGCCATTGTGTCCATATACCAATAGTTCACTTAGTAGAGACATAATGACTGGCAAATATATTATAACAATTCGATTCTCTGTAGTGGAAGAAGGTTGTTGTCTGTTCCAAAACACTAACTGCAGTCCTACATTATTAGAAATACGACCAATAAATGTACTATATAGAAATATGTATTATTTATTGTGTTATAAACAGCGTAGCCTGCTACATGTTTCGGCCACGTATTGTGGCCATCTTCAGGGAGGAATTCTTTGAAGGATGTATTAAATAGAACATCGAAATAATTTAATTTACAAATATAAAATAATATGTTTTCAATAAAACTTTAAAATCTATAGAAATACGTATATAAAGCTTGATAGAAATGTCTGGGCTGAGTTGCTTGTTGATATGCTGTGTATGTGGCGACACCATCCAAGCTGAGGTGATAGTTTTGTGTCCGCTGATGGCGCTGTCATATTTCCTTCAAAGAACACCTCCTTCAAGATGGCCACAATAGGTGACCGAAACATGTAGAAGACTTACGCTGTTTATAACACAATAAATTTATATATCTGTATATGCACTTGTTGGTCGTGTTTCTCATTATGACTCATCAGCGCAGGGTCATGAATCATTTAAAATTGCAATCCAACACATTCTCTAATTGAACGGGTAACGGGGACCCTTCTCCGGGGCTGAAGCAACGCGGGAATGAATCTGATGACTCTTCTGCACCTAGTGCCGTGTTTCAGAATGAATGGACCTATACAACCACCTCCCCATTCGACTTCATAGCGTGCCTACGGACAACGTTTACTTCAATTATTGCCTGACGAAGTAATTTCCTTTTCGAGAAGCTCTGTGTCACTCATTCAGTCAATAAATTGTTCATATTGTCTAGACCTTGTCTGCACTAAAACCCGACAGTAAACACTGTAGCTTTATTGACCCTGACAGCATATTCCTTTAAGACATATCAACTTTGCCCCTTGTGTCTATTCCAGCTTCTGTCATTTACCTCGAGGTTTTCCGACTAAACTTCTGTTTGCATTCATAAACAATCCCATTCAGTACGCCCCATACTCCACACTCTTCCGTATCATATCATTCGAGAAAGAGCATTGAAGAATAACTAGTAGAATATACAACTCAAACTTCAATAGAAATGTTTGATAAATCCCATGTCCAGATACGATCCTACTGATAACCTGCCACTCCTCCATTCGTGAGTAAACCTTAAGAGTCACTTTAATATCAGGGTTGCGCTGAACATGCACAGTATGAAAATGAAGACTTCTTTTTAAAAATGTTTATTAAGTAAGCAATTGATAATGATAATGATAATGATAATGATAATAATAATTGCGTAGAAGATTCTTCCTCCCGAAAGTAACCTGTTCAATTCATAGCCGTTTCATAAAACTTATATTTCAGTTTATAATTTAAATGAACACTTCACGTTTGAGATACTAAACACGACTTTCTTCGAATAGTAGAATAAGCTGCTTTTTAGAATATTCACTGTTGTTATGTGATCTAGAGATATTACCAACAGAGGACGACAGAATGTTGCCACACACACACAACATGCAACCCGGTACCGTCTTTTTACTTCCATATTACTGCCACATAGCTCAGACTTTCTTTCGGTTTCCGTAAAAGTGACAGACGAAACGTCTGAAAAGTTCTGCAAAGAAATAGAGCCGTTCCTTACTTTGTCTAATTATCCAATAATATATGGCGATGGATGAAATAAATTAGCAGTATCGTCCTTTCTCTCGAGTTTTTTAATGTCACCCCCATCAAGAAACTACTTTATATAACACCTACATCTACTGGATGACAGCACTGCAACTTATTTAACAAGCCACTACATCTTGAATGACACGAAGCCACATTTCGGACAACATAAGACTGCTTCGTATGCAACCTACTATTTCTCACACGTTACCAAATTCTGGATGAAGTCCATTACAGAGGGGTAGTTGTGATACGAAACTTAACTAAATGATCATACTAGCGCAGTACGAATATGGCTTACCATACTCAGTTGAAAGCCTCTATTGTCTGTTCCCCAAATTATCCCAATTTCTCTCTGTCTCTCTCCAACCACACTTCATTCTGCTATCTCATCCCACTTCCAGTTTGAACTTTCTCTGTTTCCCCGGATACTACGCAATTGTTCCCTCTCAGAATCTCCTATTCCAGGAACTGTTACAAATATCTGTTGCAGTTTGAATCACGAAAGTTTATACGTACTGGATATTACATCATTTTCTAAATACACTATCGTATTAGGCATACACAATACCGCATTATTCGTTCGAGTCCGATCGGAGATCAATGCCAACTTCCACAATACAATTAAGTAGGACTAACGTTAGATAAATACGTTTGTGAACGTAATTCCTTACTTAAATCAAGATGACGTAAGAGACTTAGAAATTGCTAATGTAATTTCCTCTCTTAGTTTTTAGGTATAATTTTTTAAAATTAACTTTAAGACAAAGAATGCTAAAAAACAAGACAGACAATGTACGTATGACGTAACATTAAGGCGCATTCGTGCAACCATTGTTGCTGTAAAAAAGCTTCAAGTATTCCATATTCTGAGTGTGTGTTTGTACCTTTACTTATCCAGCATGCACAACGCATGCAACATATTGTACTATCTGTGGCCTGTTTGGCTTCACCATATTTACATACGCTCACAAACGGCAAGATTTTCGGAAGAAAAAACGTTATTGATATAAATAACGTTTTAATTTCATCTACAATTTTGTCTGAAATATTTCTCAGCCTAATGAAGAATTAAGTGAGATATTATCGTAAATGTGCATGTGTCGTCATGTAAAGTACCTGTTATTCTTCTCAGACTTTAATGAAAATTGAATTTCCTCGGCACCGTTTTGGAAAAGTACTTAAACATAAAATATTATGAAAACCCATCAAGTCGGAGCCACGTCGTTCCATGCGGATGGAGAGATATACAGACAGGCGTTACGAATCTGATAGTCGCTTTTCGACATTTTACAAAAGCTTCTAAAATCATTCCGATTAACCAAATAGCGCAAATAATTTCGTGAATGTAAAAATGTTTCAATTTTTATATTGATATCTGTTTAGTAATATTTTAGGACTGAAAATTTTGGGGAGTTCTTTTTTCCACAATTTTTAAGTTTAGCGTTAATACTTTCCTACTGAATACCGTTACTATATCAAATAATAAAATGTACTCATAATTCCTACAAAACGATTACTTGAAATCTCAAATTCAAATTTCCAGAATTTATATTTGTGCATTTCCAAACAGAAGGCAGCCTACATGTACCAAAGTTTGCAATATCCTGCTTTGTATCAAGCAAATATGCCCTTTCAACGTCTGATGTTGACAGAATGTAATGACGCCTTCTGAAGTGATTGTGTGACAATGAAATTCTTGTCGTCCCAAATGGCTGATCGGCTGAGAGGACTTGATTGCAGAACAGGCGTCAGAAGGTATGCAGAAGTTCGATGTAAAGTTGTCTGAGTAGAATTCTGAGTCTGTTTGCCCATAAGTCTCCACTTAAAGTTTGTTAGTAACGGGAGGGTAGGAGGGGCGCATCAATTCCTTTTATCTGACTTGGATAACTGAAGCATAAGGCTTAGTAAAGGACAACTTCCGCCTACATTCCTGTCTCACAGTGTCCTAGTTCTGCAGTGTGAATTAACAGATTTATACCTAAAGTACACGTAGAAATCAAGTTGACTGTGATTGCAGATGCTGGCTGGTTTTCATATCGCCGCTAGTACCACCAGTCCTACAATTCCTTTGAGGTTTCTGTGGTGACTGGATATGTCACCAGTAATAACACCTGAGAGAAATTTTGACGTTTTGTTGACCGTGCATCTCAGCACATGTGCTCGAAACATGTAGAGGCATGAAATAAAACTTATTTTGAAACAAATTTTGTGCATCAGTTTGGTTAAATACTGAGATAAATAACCCGAGAGAAAGTTCATTCTTCACTGGTTGTGGAAGGGAACAAATGGTTACTGATATGAAGGATGGACGGACACACACACACACACACACAAACTTTATGGGACTGAAAACATTAGAAGGCCCCGCCTGTTTCAGTGTTTCAATAGTGTATGTCGTTGTTATTGCTCCAGGTAGGAAGTCTTCATTCAACGGCTTCAGTGAATTTCCACGAAAGAAGCTTCACCTTATTTGTCAACTTCAGTATTTATGTTAGACTAACACACATCTGTTAATCGCGTACTTTAGCAAGTTTTAAGTCGTTTGCAGTCACAGAATTTAGATATTCGCAATGCATAAGTTTTATTGGCAGTAGAGATTATATTTGGTATACTGCACAATTTTACACAGATATATGCACGCAGGATGTAGAGGACCAAATAAATAAGACCACACAGTCGTACTTTTGAGAGAAAGTTTGACACATTTGAATGTTACAATTGTCTAATAATTTAAACGCCCTTCTAGTGAGCCTGGTGATCGACGGGGCCATAAAGATGAAGTTACGTGAAACAGGATTTCAGTTTATAGAACACTATCGGAGTATTAGGGCACCAAACTGGAACCTATATTGTAAAACGGTGTTGCGAGGCCGGTACGGTTATTTTTTTTTTGTGCTCTGTGTGTACATTGTTGCATTACTCGTAAATTGGCATGGCCGCTGGGACTACGGACTGCACAACGGTACAGAACAGCAACATTGAAGCAATGTGAAGTTAAATTGCAAGAAGTGATATACGCTACTGAAAACAAGAGAGAGAAACCGCGTATAATATTAAGGCCTGGTCAAGTTTAATGGAGGAATATAACGACATCAATACCATTCGACACATTACTGTTAAAAATAAAGACGTGTGCAGGGGGGGGTAGCTCGTCCAGGAGCACTACATGGCCGGGCTGCAGAATCTGGCCAGAAATTTTGAGAGAAACTAAACCGTATATCTGAGTAAAAGTTTTCTTTAGGAGGGAAAAACATTTAATCGGATATTAATTTAATTTTTATCAACATTTCTGTGAAGGCTACAGCCCTGCAGTCCTCCCAGAAGATTCAAGCCTGAAGTAAAGACGTCCCTCGTCCCACTTCCCGGAGGGACCAGCGCAAGTCGTATTTGGTTCAAGTTGGAAGGTTGTATATAAGGTAATATACATATATAGGCCTATATATAATTATACATGACATTCCGGTTGAATTCCGAAATCTAACACAAAAGAACCAAACCGTCTGCAGCATGACTACTCCTGCTGTGTTATCGCCAGCATTATTTTTCCATTAACTTCACTGTATTAAATTCTCATTTTAGCAAAGAAAAATTCAACGCCCGTTCTGAAATTTTTATCATCTCAATTCATCTTATTTTTTTAATTTCCGAGGCATGACACTGCGTAACTTGAATTTGTGTGTGTATTTCAGTCTCAAGCAAGAAACTGTAACAACTCCATTCCGACCGCGCTGTGGTCCTGGGTGCGACTTAGTCTCTGACGGAAATGGGTACCAGGAATATTTCCTAGAGGGTAAATGTTGTCGGTGAATATGGCCGACAACCTTACCACCTTGACGTTCAGGTGACAGTGCATCGTGATAAATTCTTATAATAAAACCAACTAGATACATTAATTTCTCAAATTTATTTTTGAAATAAAAATCTACATGTTTCGGACAGTTCCTCTGTCCATCATCAGGAGTTTTTTCACTGCACACACAGCAAACCTTTAAGACATATACCATTGCTCTGTGTGCAGTGAAAAAACTCCTGATGATGGACAAAGGAACTGTCCGAAACATGTAGAGTTTTATTTAAAAAATACATTTAAGAAATTAGTGCATCCAGTTGGTTTCATTATAAGAATTTACCACCTTGATGTACCGATTGTCTTGAATTCTGGGAGATTCATTCTCGCCGCCACCCTCTGGGAGTGAACAGGTCTAAACAAGGATTGTTTACCTTCACCATTGACCCTAGTCCCATTTCAGAAGCTATAAGCCGTTGAGCGTTCAAAGACATTCCGGCTTTAATGAAACCCGAATAAAGTAATTATTTGCAACAAGCCTGCAATAATCCTTATATATTCCAAACAAACCCATACCATCAAATTTTTATTACTTTATTGGTGAGTCGTCTTAAAAAATATTAAAATTTACATTGTTTATATTGTTTTTAAGACAACGCACTAAAGCGTCTGTTTCATAATATCAAAATACACGGTACGAATGTGAAAATCCATTCCATATTCCCCCTACCCTTTTCCTCGAAGGTTAAGTTTAGTATTCTTCCTCTTAATATGTTGCGTAAAATGTTAGTTTCGATTGATTTCCCGAAAGTATGGTTTAGTGAAATGAATCCAGAAGCATTTTTATGCATTTTGAGGCAAAGAAGGATATTTTTAAGGGCGAACAGTTCTTTCCTGTCGTTGAGAGCTTGTTGAACGAAATTGTTCAATTATATTTAGTAGTAAAATTTGTTAACAATTGATTTTAATGCTTTCAAGTCTCTCTAGGGTATTCATTAAATGTCATATTGGCGTTTATTAAAATTTATTCAAGTGTTTCAAACGTAACAAAACCTGAGAAAGGAAAATAAACTTTATAATAATATACATTTTCTTGTCGTTTGTGTCCCGAGACGAAAGTTGTGTTTATAAATTTCGGAATATTTATCGGAGGGGTAAAAACTTCAAAATGAAATTTGTAGAGAAAACTAAAAATCATTTCAGAACTTAGTGCAGTTTAGTCTCCACGTTTTGCAAAATATCATCCCTTAACATGACGGAGGTTCGACTGATTTGGCGCCAATTTTCCATTTCACATTTCCGTAATAAATGTTTCCGACAAATTCTAAATTTTGTAAATATCTGCGGAATTGAAGTTTTACTATAAATAACGATCCTCATGAGGACGCAAACCTACCGAAAATTTCCTTCTACACTTACACTTCCTAGTTTATGATTCTGTAAGTTTATCAAAGCCCAGTAACAGCGACCTTGACACATCTTACTTTTTTCTGCAAAGTATTGACGGCACATAAAGTAACTGAGTTCTCCTTCTTACTGTATTTGTAACTTTTTGCGCGACTTTGTTCACGAAACACTCATGACGATCCTCAGAAAGACGAGACGTACTGTTGTGTATTTTGGTAGATATGTTCTTCAGAAACCTTGGAACATATCTTGACGCCCTAGAAGATCGCATAATCAGTCACCCTTAGACTCCTCCGTAAGAAATCTTATGAACTACATTCAGTCTTTTGCTGTAAAACTGCGACCATTTATGAGACACATTTTAATATCGTATAAGCTGATATTAACTGAGAGTTTGAAGCTAAGTTGTACGTGCCCAATATATACCTCACCACGCACACCTACAAGAGTCGTACATGTGGGTAGGTTACTGCATGCTCTAGAGTCAGCCAGTTGATATGAAAGTCTATAACGAATGCAAAGTTAATAACAATATGTGTAGTGTAGTGTATTATCTTGAATAAATATGTCCCTCATGATCTGCGTACTCTCCTAATTTCGTCTGCATTATTGACATAACATCGGAGAGATTCTGACACCATTTATCATTATTGTTTTGAAAACGTTTCATTCTATGGAAGATTTATTACTATATGATTGTTATTTGTACTGGACACAGACTGTATTTATACTGGACACAGACTGTATTTATACTGGACACAGACTGTATTTATACTGGACACAGACTGTATTTATACTGGACACAGACT
>Ga0123352_10016541_pt1 | contig 11755 bp, 5 predicted proteins | sample TergutLab28metaG_FD_89700 | JGI IMG/M metagenome (GOLD analysis project Ga0123352, IMG submission 89700) | Labiotermes labralis P1 segment gut microbial communities from Petit-Saut dam, French Guiana - Lab288 P1 | ecosystem: Host-associated > Arthropoda: Insects > Digestive system > Gut ...
CCACTAAAACATTCGTTAGCCGAATCCATATTCGTTAGCCGAGTCCGAAAAACAGCGAAAAAAATCTTCATTAGCCGAAAAATTCGTTAGCAGGGTCACTCGTTAGCCGAGGTATCACTGTATATAGTGCTTATTGTTGGGACAGTTTTTAGATAACTAACTCGATAAACATGCACGATGTAGACAACAATGTGAAAATCTCACTGCACTGCACTTCGCTCTTTATCCATGTAAAATAGACGCTGGTAGGAGAATCGGATCACGTCCGCTGTAGATGTTAACGAAACCGTCTGGTCTGAGTGCTGCAAATCCTTAATGCTTGTACGCATGACCCTACGTCAGGACACAACCATAATACAAAGACAACAAACAAATCCTTCGCAAGCGAGGTAGAGGCGTCATGTTTCGCTCAATGGTCAACGCCGTGAGAATGGCAAATGTCGCCGACACAGAAGGCGGTGGACGAACGTAAGAAAGGTACGACGATGGTAAAGCGAAAGAACGATGGCAAGGAAGCCACGCAGCAGCACAGCGAACTTCAAGAAGGAGACTGCTGTTACCGAATACGTATTGTAGAAATTTGAAAGGCTGCAACAGCACCGGCGATAGCGAGCGACACACTCGTACACTCACACACGGACACTTTTTTTGGTGGTCTGTTTTACGACGCTGTAAGTACGAGTAGCGTCGATAATAGGATAACTGTTGGATGATGAATAGGAAAGGACTTGGAAGGAAGCGATCGTGGCCTGAGGAACTATCCCTTGATTTGCTTGGAGAAACTGAGAAAAATTATGAAAAATATCATTTATAATAACCGATGATCCGGTGAAGATTCGAACCAGGTATCTCCCGAGTACATACCTACAGTTTAAACGCGCGCGCGGACACTCACTCACTCACTCACACACACACACCACACTCTTACACACACACACACACACACACACCACACACTCACACACACACCACACACACTCACACACGCACTCACTCACACTCACACACACAGTATCAAGGAGACACTGCCTAAAATTGCTTTGAGTTGGGACGAAGTGCGAAGACGACATAGTAACCAGACTAAGGGTAAACGGGCTGGAATTCGAATCCCGGCAGGGACAAGAAATTTTATCCTTCTCACAAACGTCCAGACCGGCAGTGGGCGGCACCAAATCTTTTACTCAATGGGTACCTTTCTTTCCGAGGAATCACGCAGCTGGACCTGATGCTGACCACTCAGCTTCATCTAGTGCCGAGTTAAAGAACAAGTGGGGCTATAATTCATCGCCCCCTATATGCCTTCATGACGTGGACAGGGACAACTTTACCTTTATCTTTACCTTTACCTTCACCTTACCCGCAGAGAAGGCAGCCTATAAGGTAGGTATGACGACCCTACTGGCGGACCAGAATGGAAACGACTATGAGTGGAATTGTGGTTCTGAACTCAGGTGCAATGCACTGAAGAAGAGTTGAAAATCTCCTCTTCAATTGCTTGCTGGTTAAAGTTACAAGAACCTAAAAATCAAAAAAGGAGAGCGCCAGACAAGGCTTTATTTAACAGAGGAGAATGTTTCCCCCGCAAGTAGAACAACGGGTGTTTCACAAGTTATTTCTTGTTTGAAATTATGAGGAAATGCGATCGTGTTTACTTCCACCAAACTCCAGTTTACAAACTGACGTATGCATTGCAACGACGTTGAACACTAGAACTGAAAGCTGGTCCAAGAGGTAACGAATGTGACGTATTCGGGGCCGCGCTTGGTTCGAATCTCCGCCAGGAAGTTGCCGAACCCCTGTGTGGTCCCTTACATGTCAATGTCGGTCCGTACTTCAATCACAGCACTATTGCTGCCTCTCAAGTCCTTTTAAAGACACCATTCACCTATCATCCTACCCAATATGTGATAATGCGAGCATCATTAGATGCACCACAAGTGAATTTGACGTTCAGGTGATCGTGCAACGTGATAAATTCTTATAATAAAACCAACTAGATGCACTAATTTCTCAAATTTATTTTTGGAATAAAACTTTACATGTTTCGGACAGTTCCTCTGCCCATCATCAGGACCTTTTCACTGTACACACCAATGGTATATGTCATACAGCAGGATCAGGACGGAACTGCGGTTCCGTCCTGATCCTGCTCGCAAGCTGAAAGCAAACCTGTATGACATATACCATTCTTGTGTGTACAGTGAAAAACTCCTGATGATGGACAAAGGAACTGTCCGAAACATGTAGAGTTTTATTCCAAAAATATATTTGATAAATTAGTGCATCTAATTGGTTTTGTTATAAGAATACACCACAAGTGAGTAAATAGGAAAGGTGTTCAACAAGTAACTCTCCTGAGGTTATACAAATTCGACGAAGGGCCAGATAACGAATGTAGTTCATTTACTGCACTGAAGTACCATCATCCATCAGCATAATTCCCCGAGCACATTAATGTATTTATCCCACTCTGGCATAACTTTAAAAATTTCGACGCTGTGGGAAGCAAGGGTTAAGGCATTTGCAACTAACCACGAATATAGGAACTTGGAAAATTGTATGTATTGTAGTCCAACACAACTGTGTCACTTGAGGTGTATTTAATGACTATACGATGAACAACTACATGTTTCGGCCTGTACTGGCCATCTTCAGGTTGTCTCAGGGAAACTTAAGAACTACTATAAGTATGCACGCGCACGTGGTGTAGAGATCTCTACATACGGGCCTTATTAGCAAAACAGAACAAAAACAGGAATCTAATAAAACAAAAAACAGGGATCTAGTAAAACAACACAAAACAAAACAAAACAAAGCAAAACAGATACAGAAAAAAGCTATTGTGATAGACTTCCACTTCCTCATTACTTTCGAATCGACCATCTCCCACGCATTGTTTCAGCGTCCCAATAATAATAATAATAATAATAATAATTACAATATTGCATGTAACACAAATTGCAAATACAGAACAGCTGCAACACTCTATACCCCAGAAACGTGGCTTGTTTCAGGTATATAATTGTAAACACCCTGCATAAAAGTGATAACAAGGATTATGATAATAATAATAATAATAACGATATTTAATGTTTCACCTCCTGTTACGATAAACCTCTATTCTTCCTCTATCCTTGGTACTGTCTTCTTGGTTTGGTTTTTCGTTTACATTTTATCTTACTTAAAAACTATAATTTCTCAGACGTTTGATGTTAGTACGGTTTATTATCTTTTTATGCTATCCCCTTATTTATATTTACAGTAAATTATTTTTATATTATTACTGTATTTATATTATATTTATTCAGTGAGATAGTGCAGATAGGCACTTGTAAGTACGTCGGTCAGCCAGTTGTTACCTCTAGTCATTCAGTCAGACTTTACTTCCTGTTTGAACAAATCAAGTGAATAGGCCTATTGAACACAGCCGGGATCAGGATAGGAGAGGAAGACATCTGCAGCGGCGCAATATGACCATTTGTAGCAAGAACGCAATACTATTGGAAAACACACACTTACAATACCAAACAATTCCATTTTTTGAGGTATGCACTTAGGGTGTCCATTATTTATGGAATTTTTATCGGAAGTAGGGTGTAATTTTAAATGTCCCCGAGGCCTCATACCCCACTTCTGCCAGTAACAGACACACACACACACACACACACACACACACAAATATATTTTAAATATGTTCTTGCGGAATATTTTCACATCGCACCACCAGCGGATGTGACAAAGCAATGCTGGTTGAGGAATTTTGCTACTCTGGCATTTCTCGCGCACTGTATTGTCGATGACTGGCAGCACGTCCGATATGATGCCAACGATACGCCATCGGACTGTGAACCCGTCCACTTAATTTCGCGTGTAGGTTTGTTACAGTAAGGGAAGCGCAGTACAAAGCGCGATTCCAATTCGGCTAGTGATGCGAGAGAAACCCTGCAAGATAAGAGACCGGAAGGCGGGATTGCAGAGAGACTTTAGGAACAAACAAGGCAATGAATATAGGAAGACAGTGGCCGCGCGGTCTAAGGCGTGAGTCTGCGGCCGCTCGCTTGCTGGGGTTGCGGGTTCGAATCCCGCCGGGGGCATGCATGTCTCTGGTGAACGTTGTGTGTTGTCTGGTAGAGGTCTCTGCGTCGGGCTGGTCACTCGTCCAGAGGAAACCTACCGAGGGTGGTGTGTGTAAGTGTGATAGCGAAGCCTCGACAGTAAGGAAGTCATGTGCCGGAATCGGGTCGAAGCGCCATTGGTTGGGGGGGGGGGATATGGGAAGATGGAATGAGAGAAAAGTATAGGGTGTAGTACCCCTCTCCTTACTTAAGCACTAAGACATGAAGACGTACGTGGCCTGGGGGTACTGTTCCACGCATTCTTCAACTCTGTACTATATGGAGGTGAGTGGTCACTTTCACGCTCCAGCCGCTTCACTCCCATTACCCACTGGAGAGGAGACTGGGTCGGCCCAGAGCCGGTCTGGACCCCGTGGAGTAGAAATATGGTTTTGTTCCCGTCAGGAACCGAACCCCGACCTAGCGACTATTAAACCAATAACGTAGTCACTGCAAGGAAAGAGCAAACACACTAATTTTTCAAATTCTACGCCTTTGGTAGCCAGTTCAGCCCTGTTTAAATTTGTAAAACTTTTTTTGTCTAAGACAGTGACATTTCAAGTGTGTTCCGTGGGTCACCTTCAGGGCTCCGCCAGCACACATTCTTTATGATAAAACTGGAACTCACAATTCTTATAATTTTCATTGTATTATTCTTTTCCTTCTTTAGTTTTCTGCATAACCAGCGCTGTGATTATCTTCAGTTTATCATCATCATCATAAACATCAAGGATTGGACCCTTTGATCCGTTCCGACTCCAGAGTTACAACTGCTAGCGCCAACGCTTCTTCGGTCTTCCAACTGTTCTCCTTCCTTATGGTCTGCAGTGGTATGATTGGAAGGGATTCGGATTTTTGGCATTCTTTACAAGTGTAGGAACCAGTTCCGTCTGTGCCACCAATAATATAATTATTTCATAAATATGCGTGGACAATTTACAGGGTGAACATAAAGCCTTTCCCTGATTACAAGCATTTACTACAAGAAAACTACGTGGAATACACACATATTTTTTACCATTACTTAAGTTAGTTTCTAAAATTTTATGTCATGTGTTTATTGTAACATTTGGTTTTTGGATGCAACATTTCCAAACAGGTGGATTGGGAGAGATGGTCCGACACCCTGGCCTCCGCGATGGCCAGATATCACCCGTCCCCCTTGACTTCTTTTTATGGGGGTATGTTAAGGACAACGTGTTATCGACACCAGTTCCAGATATTACAAATTTGAAGGCAAGGATAACAGATGATGTTGCTACAATACTGAAGACATGTTGGAGAACACGTGGAGAGATACTGATTATCGATTAGACGTTCTCCGTGCAACAAAAGGAGCACATGTTGAAGTGTACTAATGTGTTGTAAAAAAACTTCTTGAGTTATATTTTAAAAAAGTTTGTATTCCACGTGCAGCAGTTTTCTTGTAATAAATGTTTGTAATCAGGGAAATACTTTATGCTCACCCTGAATTTCATTTTAAATGGAAAATTTTATTTTGCATTTTTTGCACCCCAAAAATACAATTTCACTTTGCAGGGATTCCGCGACAATTCCGATTTATTGCCAAGGGTTCCGCAGATATTAATAGTTTGAAGAAAACTGCTCTAAGGAAACGGTAAATTTGACCCTGTGTGGGTGGATAGAGGTTAAGATCCTCGCACTAAACTCTGCGCATGATGGATTTGAGTGGTCGGCCTCCCGCACCTTCCCTGGGCTGGATACTACTAGCCCTTCAAATTTCAACTAAAATATACATGAAGACTCAGCTCGTACCGCGCAGTAAACATACTATCTCGGTTATACAAGACAGGCACGTTCGCGTAACCATTGTTGCAATGGAAAAACAATAACTGCTATATATTCTAAGTGTGTTAGTAAAATTAGTCATTGGGCATTCAAAGCGCATGCGCCGTATTATGTTCTAATCTGTGTCCTGTCAGGCAGTACAAGATTTTTCCACATTATCTCATAAGTGGCAAGATTAAATTTAAAAAAAATTTTACCGAACATAAAACGTGTGTTTTGATTTTCTCTATAGCTCTTGCATGCAACATTCGTCATACTTAAAAACCATTCAGCCACATCTTATAATAAATGTACATCGATTTTCATGTAAGGCGCCAATTATTCTTGTCAGATTTTAATGACACTTCAACTTTCTGGGCAGATTTTCCAGAAATACTCAAATATTAAGGGGACCGCAGTCGCACAGTGGTTAAGGTGCTGTGCTACAAATCGGAAGGTCGCTGGTTCGATCCCAGATAGTGTCATTGGAATTTTTCATTGACATAAAATCCTTCCGATCTATGGCCCTAGGATCGACTCAGCCTCTAACGGAAATGAGTACCAGGAGCATTTCCTGGGGGTAAAGGCTGCCGGTGCGTAAAGCTGACAACCTCACCACCATCCTGTTCCGTTTTCATGAAATCTGGGAACCTTAACTTCCTGGAACCCTCTGGGCCACTCCAGGCATGTAACGGGGCTGCTTTACCTTTACCTTACTCAAATATTAAATTTCATGAAAATCCGTCCATTGGGAGCTGAGTGTTCCATTAGGACAGACATGAGGACACGACGAAGACAGCTGTCGTTTTTCGCACTTTTGCGAACGCGCCTAAAGAACCAATCTTTACAGATAAAAAATCGCTGTTGATTCTGATATCCGTGTTAAACAGAGAAATGAATTCTGTGTCACAGAACGTAGATTTTTAAATATTAAACATGGCGGTACATACGCTAACCACTGCGCCTTAAATGGATAAAAAAGAGGAAAATATGCTCCTGCTGGTCATTCAGGACGCTGTTTCTTCAACGAACCGAGTGAAAAATCGCATTTGTAAGAAGCAGGAACATGTCCAAACACAATACCTTCAGCACAAGTAATATGAGCAGTGTAAGCAGTGCACAAACTTTAGCACAAGTAATATGAGCAGAGTGAGCAATGCACACAAACTTTAGTCACAGTCATCGTAGCATTCATTCCCCCGGGTTACTACGTTTTCCCCACACCCTGTCTGCGAAATGTATTATTACACGTCCAAACGTGTGGTTACTGCAGCCAATGCAATTGTGTCTCGTGACGTCGGACCGTGCCCTCATACACTCATACACATATACCAACCACACAGCAACAGACGAGACCGCCGGCGTCTGCTCAAGAGTGGGCGGCGAAGCACCCGCTTCTGTGTTAGCTTGGAAACTGTAAACCCACGAACCAAACAACCAACCACATTCCACCAGTTGACAGACTGCAAACTCAATCAACGAAGTCAAACAGCGAATAAATTGTGTCGCTGACTTCACTGCATTTGGCTGTATTTACACGCCTGGGGTCCCCGGACTTCTGAAGGCTCTACACAAGCAACAATGACGGTCCGTCGAATAATCTCCATGTTAAAAGACTCAAAAGATATGGTGGTGTATTTCTGAGCCCTGAGTGATTGCCAACATCACAGATGCGTCAATGTATGCAGGCTTGTTTAGCTTGTTTGACTCAGGTACGTGTCTTGAATTAATGTCATTTCACATTTAAAAACACACTAACTACTTGGATAAAGAATGACAGTAAAAAGGTTCTTCGAAGTTAAAAGTGTTGTGCATTTGTTATCCTGAACGGTATTTCCACCATCTCCTTGCTCTTTCACTTGAAGATGAAGCTACTAAAGTTTCTGGCAAAGTCGGGTACTGTCCATCTAACGACACAGCATAACATCCCCGAAGTCTTGGATCTTCAGAAACAACACCCTGAGAACCACACAGATCCCAGCCCAGGCTATCGTAACACGGGGAGATTCACCAGCTTCAACACAAAGACAAGTCCTGGATCCCATCCTTAGCCACCAGAATCCGGTTCGCAATCCCAATAAATTACCGTCATTTTATTCGTCCTCGGTTTATTTAACGACGCCTCCAGTTACTCAATGTACATGGAGACGAATGATAGGGTGATTAGTGAATGGCGTGAAATGAGCTTCATACGAAATGCTTAAGGAAATTCAGAGCTTTTGAATGTTATAGCATGTGTAAATACTGTAAACGTTTTGTTCAAAGGGCAAAGGGACTGATAAATGAGCGGAAACAGACATTTATCACACTTCTAGCATGCTGGGGAATGTTTCCCTCAGCAAGAAGCGGTCCAACTACACCAGCAGCTCAACAAACCCTGCTTATCTTCTGCGGAGACATGTCTAGTAAGGGATTCGAGACGTAAAAGATGGTAAATTCCACACATTAATAACATGTTCAGCAGAACAGGCGTACATAATCCCCTAAAAACGCACAATCCAAGTCCATATTTTAACAATGAATTATTCAAGATGCACCCTTCGGTTACGTGAGCATGTCCGGTAGCATTCCGAGAGACCAAGATGAAACGGCTTCGTCCGGCACGCCAGACCTATGGCTTCGTAACCCATGGTGGTGCTATTTACGGATAGGTCCCTGTATCATGTTTCTGTACGTTTAAACAGTCGCTGACTTCCTGCAAGTTTCACAGTTTTCAGCCTAATTAGGCAGCAGGAGTATCTCAATGAGTACAGTGACCAGGCTACGTCTGGACGATAGGAAAATGGGATCGAAGCATTTATTTTAAAGCGTCAAGCAGTCAAACCAATGTTCAAGCAATCCAGTTAATTCTGAATCAATACAGTCAAAGCTCAAGCAGCCCGATCAACGCTCAAGCAGTCCAGCCAGAGTTCATGTAGTTCAATCAACGCTCAAGCAATCCAATCAAAGATCAAGCAGTTCAATCAATTCTCAGGCAGTCCAATCAAAGCTCAAGCAGTTCAATCAACGCTCAAGCAGACCAATCAATGTAGAAGCAGTTCAATCGAAGATAAAGCAGACCAATTTATGCTCAAGCAGCCCAATCAATGCTATATTAGTCCAATCAACGTTTAAGCAATCCAATCGATGCTCTGTAGGTTCTTGAAAATTAAAATTCCACAACGACCTAAACAAAGTCGTCATTGCCACTTTATGACTATTTTGTATAAGATTTTAAATTCACCAAAAGTTTGAATTCCGGTACCGGGAATCGAACCCGAGCCTCCTGGGTGAAAGCCAGGTATCCTAGCCACTAGACCATACCGGACGACAGACACAAGCCCTCTGTAAGCATCATACATTCGTTACAGTCTACCTACGCATTTACACGAATGTCAGTGATAGCATCTGCGCTTATCTGATGGCAGATGCTATCACTGACATTCGGATTGGTCGGCGGCACAGTAATCTGTACCAGGTCAACATTACCCAACAGCTAAAATGGGCAACTGACAAAGGGCCCTTAGCAAGCAGGCGCCCGTATCACGTGCGTAAACTTCCTCAAATTATTGCATTTTCCAGTCGTTCTGGTTTTGAAAAAAAAATCAAATCCAGAAAGCCGTTCCATTCCAGTTTGCAGCAATACACTAAGTGTTCATTTATTTCATTTAGAGCAGGGGTGCACAAATTTGCCGGAAATCTAGGAAACATACAAAAATTCTACTCCCCACAGTGCGGACCCACAAGTATTAGGTGGCATTGAACACAATTTAGTCACCACTCCACCTGGCGCCTGGCACATGTGTACACCTGATTAAATAAATAAATAAAAAATAAAAAAAACTTTTAAATGGCAGCTCATCCTGTAGGTGAATTTTACACGTCTTAGGCAGGTTTGCCATGTCATATTTCTGGTGTGAGAGTATGTAAGTAATGTTGTCTCTCTGCTAAATGAAATGCTACGCACACCTGACGTCGGCACCAATGGCGGTGAATGGTCAGTCTCACCCCCCGGCCGCTTTACTGCCTTGGAAAGAGACTCCAATAGCAATGAGTAGGAGGATGTGAGACCGCCAGCAGCCTGTGCTGGTCCGCATAAAAAAAGTTATGTAATATATTTTGAAAAAGAATTTATGCAAGGAAGACCAACTTTACATTATATGTTTTTAATATTTCCTGTACATTTCAATTTCTATCAATGCAAATACGTCTGTTGTACTCCTCGCCAAATATTATCGGGGTGATCAAATCAAGAATAATGTGACGCGGGACATGTGGCACGTATGGAGGGGAGGTGCGTACAGGGTTTTGGTGGGAAAAAAAAATCTGAGGGAAAGAGACTACTTGGAAGACCTAGGTGCAGACGGGAGGATAATATTAAAATGGATATTAAGGAAATACGATTGGGAGCTGTGGACTGGACTGATCTTGTTCAGTACAGGGACAGGTGACAGGTTCTTGTGAATGCAGTAATAAACTTCCGGATTTCATAAAATGTGGGGAATTTCTTGAGTAGCTGAGGGCCTTTTAGATTCCCAGGAAGGACTGTGATCCATTGAGCCAAGTACATTTTGTACTGGTATAAAATTGTAATAAGCTCTTTAGAGTGGAGTGTATGTTCTAGTATAACACAACTTTATTTTATTTGATGGTAGAGGTGTATTTACATTTACTACCTAAGGTACAACTACATGTTTCGGCTCATGATAATGACCATCTTCAGGTTGTACATGAATCCTTAGAAAGTAAGTTATACAAGATGTAATATGGGCTGTACACACAAAATATAAAATAAAGTTGTGTTAGTCTAGGACATACACTCCACTCTAATTAGTTTATTGAACACAACGGGGATGGTGAACCTTATGATTGTAATAAGCTCTTGTCTTATAAAAAAAAAATAAAATGATGGAAGGTATCCAGATTTTATATTGCCCAAGGCCCAAAAATGCTTTAGAGCTACTGCCTGTACCCCTGGTTCTGGTACTTATTACGTGGTATATCTATTGATTATGGTCCTCCTTTAAAAAAACTGGAGCTAACTGGTCATTTATCGTTGAACGTTTCCACATTTCCAGGGTCCGATATCCTCTGGATTGCTACGTTACGCTTTTTAAAATTCTAACAGGAGTAACTCAACTTATTATTTACATTTATTATATTGGCCTATCTTTGTATAAGATCTGCTATTTATGGTCTCTGTTTAAAGTTTATGGTCCTCTAAAACTGTGTAATCAGCCTGCAGTTCGTAATGATGGTGTGAAAGAAATGTTGACACAGCCCGCGAGGCATCGTAAAGCAAAACTAATTCATCTTGGTCCACCTGACCCTTGAGATGAAATTACTACGTTCCTTTCGAAACGTCTGGAATTGCTCCCGTAAAGTCGCAATGTCACATCCCAGGTGACCGAAACCATCAAAATTAATTTGGTTGGACCAACATAAAACCGCGTTTCTATGATCAGGAATCGAAAGAGTAACCAATAAGAAACGCCAGTCGTCCAAAGCAGTCGGATTTGGAGTTGTGCCAGTAGTCAAATATTGCTGAAAAAAGTTTACATTAAACTAACACGCAGCTTCAGACTTAGAATTCTTTAAGACATCCAAGAAATTTTACAATAATGCTCTCTTACAAACCACTGCACCAGTCTGCGAGACATCCAAGAAATTCTACAATAATGCTCTCTTACAAGCCACTGCACCAGTCTGCGAGAAATCCAAGAAATTCTACAATAATGCTCTCTTACAAGCCACTGCGCCAGTCTGCAAGACATCCAAGAAACTCTACAATAATGCTCTCTTACAAACCACTGCACCAGTCTGCAAGACATCCAAGAAACTCTACAATAATGCTCTCTTACAAACCACTGCAC
>Ga0123352_10016542_pt1 | contig 11754 bp, 5 predicted proteins | sample TergutLab28metaG_FD_89700 | JGI IMG/M metagenome (GOLD analysis project Ga0123352, IMG submission 89700) | Labiotermes labralis P1 segment gut microbial communities from Petit-Saut dam, French Guiana - Lab288 P1 | ecosystem: Host-associated > Arthropoda: Insects > Digestive system > Gut ...
AGCCCGTAACGTGACCGCGTAACCAACTTTTGATACGTTACGCGGTCACGAGCCCCGTTCACACTGTCACGATACGGTGTTACGTTACGCGGTAACGTTACAAGTGTGGACCCACCTTAAGAGGAACACCTTGGTCTTCCGGTTTATGCTATCTCCATACAGGCTAATGTCACTGTACCGCACTGACGTTCGGTGTATCTTACCCTTCCGTCTTGAATACTTCTGTTCCAATAATTCTTAAAAGGTCGACAATGTTACTGCGGTTTACCCCTCTGCTTCCTCCCTGTATCTATGAAATTTTTTTTTCTCATGGCGCAACAGTCCTAGTGGGCCAAGGCCTCCTCATTATTGAGGATTCATGATTACACTCAGACACGCCACACTCTGTACAATTCCTCTGGAGGAGTGATCGGCCTGACACAAAAACCTCTACCTGGCAACAAAATACACTCACATGAAACAGACATTTATGGCCCCCGCGAGATTGGAACCCGCAATCCCAGCAAGCGACGGGCCACAGCCTCACTCCTTAGACCGCACGTCCACTGGGATCGGAAACTGTTGAAATATTTGAGCCAGATGTAGTTTCGTAGAATGTTTTAACCACCCTGTGCGAATGTACTTTTGTAAATGGCACCGTTTGGAACTGGCAGGCTACATATACCGGAGTTTCGAGAGGGAGAGAGAGAGTGAGTGATTCTATTCAGAAGAAATAAGCAGCAAGTTTTACCAATACAATGATAAATTCTATCGTTCCCAGGTCATGTTAAGAATTTGAGCATGACATTTGACTGCAGTCAGTGAAGTGCAATAGCGTACGGAGAAGCGAATTGAAGTGAAATGAAGTTAGGCGAGGAAATTAATGAGTGGATGGTGACAAAAACTACTGTTTGCGCTGCAGACAGCGGGTGCCATGAAACACACTGCCACATTAGCATAAATTGTGTGTATGGGAGAGGTGATGCCGTGTAGCTCAGTTACAAGTAGATGTGCCGAAATTTAACAGGAAATTGAAAAATAAAAAGTGGCGGTTGATCATTCAATACATCCAGTTATGAACTTTATACCCTCTGCGAAGAACTAGACATATTTGAGGTGATAAAATTAGGAAGAATGAGGTTGCTGGGACAGCTCATTAGAATGCAAGAATTGAATCCTTGCAGAAAGCTTACCCTACTTAAAACAGAAGACACTTGACGTGTAGGAAAAGCTAAGTGAAGGTGTCTTGAGTCAGTGCAGGAAGATCTAAATAACATGGGCGTGAGGAACTGATGATGTAACTAGCAGGACCGAAAACAGTGGAGGACATTTTTGTTATGAGGCTAATCTCCACCAAGGGGTGTAATGCCAGAAGAAGAAGAAGGAGGAGGAGGAGAAGGAGGAGGAGGAGGAAGAGGAGGAGGAGGAGGAAAAGCAGGAGAAGGAGGAGGAGGAGGAAGAGTGGAGGAGAAGGAGGAGAAGAAGAAGGAGGAGGAGGAGGAGAAGAAGAAGAAGAAGAATCTCATTAAATACAGAATTGGCCAATATACGGTTATGGTGTAACTAGCCAATTGGTAAGATCGCCAATAAAAAGATAAGCAAAGTGTCTAATTAACAAAGTTATCAACTTACCATCATTGGAAACTTGAAAAGATTTATTGTTGCTTTAAATGTGTTTTTATTTGCTGGAGAACCGGGATAGCTCGGTGAGCTAATGGCCAGGTTACAGGTTTGACAACCGAGGAATGTGGTTGAATGCGCGTCAGGTGAAACAGATTTTCCTATACTCCACTATTTCCCGACTGACTCATTGTATCGCCGAACTATCTGCAGTACAAAGGCTAATTCCCCGGCGTATATAGGCCGAAGTTTGAAGCAGATTTTTCACCTCCACTTCTCCATACGCCGTCATGGCGTGCATAGCAAAAATTTCACTTTACATACTTCTGATATTCAACACATAGCACAGAAAAAATATCGGGTTTGTACTGAATAAAGGGGTGGAATGTGCAATGCAACTGTTGTGGCAAAATTTGGGGCAGTGTGATATTCCCATATTTGCTTGGAAGCGAAGAGGAAAAGCGTGATAAAACTGACTCAGAACAGCGAAATTTCGGACCATGTCTGCCATCAGGAACTTTCGAAGTAAGGAAGCATACAGAGCAGACTAGCTCGTGGAAATGTAACTGAAACAGATAATAGAACTTAGTATGTTCGTGGAATAGTAAGGTGCAAATCTTAGTAGCACCACCTATATAGTACATCACTAATTTTGCAAATCACTTTTAATATTATATTTTCAAAGAATTCGCAATTTTAAATCTTACTGGTGAAATTCCCAAAACGTTTACTGTTGATGCACCACGGGATATTTGGAGTCAGCGGTTAGAAGAAGCCGAGGATGTGATCGTAACGGTAGATTAGACTGAACAACATTATGCATATTACTGTAAAAACAACTGATTTGTATCAACGATGTAGTTGCTCCTATCTAATATTGAAACTGTTCATTTACATGACAATCATACTACTTCTGACCGTAATTACCATGAGTGTGTGTTAACGTAACGTACGGCACATCATCAGAAATTTAGGATTCTCCAAACTATTACGGTTTTCAGAGAAGGCTGGTAGCAATTGAGTAGATTATTTAACGCCACGTTCTGTTAATAGCCAGCTGAGCCGAGAACTGCGATCTTCTGTGCTATTGCACAGTGAGTAGTAGTAATACCTTGGGGACCGCGGTAGCACAGTGGTTAAGGTTCTTTACTAAAAATCGGTCGCTGGTTCGATCCCAGATGGTGTCAGTGGATTTTTCATTGACATAAAATCCTACCAATCGCACTATGGTCCTGGGGTCGTCTCAGCCTCTAACAGATATGAGTACCAGGAGCATTTCCTGGGGGTAAAGGCGGCCGGTGCGTAAGGCTGACAACCTTACCACCATCCTGTGCCGTTGTCACGAAATCTGAGAACCTTAACTTCCTGGAACCCACTGGGCCACTCAAGGCCTGTAACGGGACTGCTTTACCTTAGTAGTAATACCTTACCGACCTTTCAGTATAACTTTTCGGTCCCAAATTCAAGGCTCAAGAATCCAAGAAGTAATTACCACTACTCACTGCGTAATAACCCAGTATAACGCAGTTATAGTGCACTTCGAGGCGAAAGCCTAAAATCAGAACAGTTTAATTCAATAGTACTTCGTAATGACTTTTATATTCAAGCCTTCTAGGCTTTGTTTCAGTTTCGACTCTGACACCAGAAAAGTTACTTACTATTAAATTGCAGTTAAGCAAAAGCAATAATCATTCTATGATCAATTCAAGTTACGTGGTTCCCGAGCAGTATGCCTGTGTACACGTCGAATTCCCACCACAGTCTATTTCGCTATTCTTACAAATAATTCGCATGTGCACCACGACGTTCAAAGTCCTACCTGCTATTGGTCAGAACCGAGCTTACCGACTTCAGGTTCGCGTCCAAGTGGCAAGATATCGTTTCCAAAATCAAGCAGGCAGACAGGATTCTTAGCTTTACTCATGACTTCCCTTACTTCCTCATGAATACAGGTTGACAATCTTCATGTTTGTACCGTGCATCAATGACGATTAAAACACTTTATTATCCAACAGGTGCACAAATATATAATTCGTAGATACAATTAGAATTATTATAAAATATCTAAAATTGTTCCAACATGTTTACGATTACAAGGGATCCATCATCAGGGAGCTTTATACAGTGCTTGGCTAAAATTACAATAATGGTTCTATTGTGTCCGTTGATATGGACCGACTACGTCCATGTCAACGGACACGATAGAACCATTACTGTAATTTTGGCCAAGCACTCTATAAAGATCCCTGACGATGGATCGCTTGTGATCCGAAACAAGTTAGAGCAATTTTAAATATTTTTAAATATTTTATAATAATTCTAACTGTAGCTACGAATTATATATTTGTGCATCTCTTGGATAATAAAGTATTTTAACAGGGTGACAATTATCTGAGAAATCGTCCCTGCTTATCGCAGCAATAAATGGCAATTTCGCGGTCAGCGACTTACTGGTTTCTCTTGGCAGTACAACGAAGAACCTAAAGATAATTCTGTGTCTAATTAATATCATATTCGTGCGTTGCTTGCAATTTGCTAGTAACGCAAGTGCCTGTGTCAGCCTGCAGTGCAACTGATATTTAGTCAGCAGTGACTAGGCTATGGGTTAGGCCATTCAGGTTTCATGTTGCGATAACCCGCAGGCGCGTGGGATTTTCTGTTCTCCAGCCTCAGTCAGTGTAACTCCGTGGTCAACCCAACCTTCTGTTCCTGGGTTAGCGGGAGATATTTCTTCGGGGTTAAATCTGTAGGAAAGTGGAGCTAAAAACTCACCTCTGTTCTTTGCTGAGGTTAATAATGAGGACACTTGTACATATTATCCCATACTCATTTGTTTTGTGCATAATTAACCTCCGGAAGAACGTTGTACTACGTTCTGTTTATTTTTGTATAATAATGTCGAACGGTTTATTTTCTAGTCTCAGCTGTTAGTTTCTGTGTATTGCTCACACAAACTAATCGATTTTAATCGATACGACAACGTTCACTGCCCGTGAATTGCCAAGGTCAGAAGTTTTAGCCCATTAAAACAGAATAGTTCATTGTCGCTGCTTAGCGTTGTGGAACCAAAATACAACATCTGGTTTCTGCACTTCTATTAATTTATTTTTATACATATATAAAAGCTTTTATTATTTTGTTGTTGAGTGTAGCGTTTCACTTGAATAAATCTTAACACTTGGTGTACTCGTAGACTTACGGTTCGATTTCAGCGGTTACCGTTCACGGATGTTAGGGAAGCTCGCTGCCTCGTAACAATGGAACAGTGGGTGTGTACCACGGTGACTAAATGTGCATAATATCCTATTTTTGTTTCGTCAGTTGTCTTTATTTTCATCTTTTCTCATCCCTTCATCTTGTAACTAGGCACTTACCGAATCAACTTTATCTATCTATCTATCTGCCTGCCTACTGTCTGTGTATCTGTTTAATTTTTCATCTTTCTATCTATACCTGTATTCCTCTTTCTTTACGTCGCCTGACTCTCTTCCTTCCAGCCACATCTCCGTGTTTCCGTTTGTTCGTTTACGTCGTCAGATATAACCAGACATTAGGTACAGAAACATCATGTTGGTCCGCACCAATGCAATGATTTTAAGAAGTTATCTGCCGAACTCTCATACCGTTGCGTCTTTACCGTTTTATTTAAAGAGGTGGAAACGCATCGCTAACAGCAGTAATACTGTATCGTAATGACACACGATTTTTTTCCAAATTAAAATAAAAGGGTGAAGCAGAGTGATTATTTGAATCTCATGATACCCTCACATCAGCTTCTTCATTTTCACCTTGTTTCAAGGACAGATTGCATAAGATTTTCCATTAGCGCTTCTTTCTCATGGACGGCAATTCTTAATTAGGTTTAATTATGCCCGATTTTGTGTGGGTATTCTCTCCACTTTTGTGTGAAACTAATGAGACTTTTGTGGCAAACACATAGCTTGGAGAGAGAGTATAGTGAGAAGCTTTGCATTTCGTAGACCTGTATTCCTCTAACTGCTATTAGGATTGTCAAATGCTATTGGGATTATCAAAATTAGACGGATTGAAAGAGTGGTGCCTGTACACACCGAAGGATATGCAGTCTTCGTCACAAGGACCAAAGGGAAGGGATTATTTAAAATTTCAAGAGGTAGACTGAAAAATAGTAATCAAATTGATCCTAAAGAAGCATACAGTAAGGATGAGGCTAAAATTCGTGCGGCCTGGTATAGGAACCAGTGTTGATTTCTGTAAGAGCCGTGGAACTTCTCGACTGTTTCAGCTAACTGTTAGGTATTTTCTGAAGTAGGATTTTGATTTACGATTAGTTTGTTTAGTTATTGGTAGTACTATTTGGTTAAGCTCCCTGTGTACAGAACTAGTGACACTATTTCACAACTCTCATCAGGCTGAGACAAAAATATTTATTGTGTGTTTAGTCTTGTTTAGATTTCAGCATGAGCCTCTTAGATGCACTAATGTGACTCAGCTCACGTAAAGTCGCGCTCGTTTGTTTCTTCTTATGACTACGGTCTCTCCAGAAGTGACGCTGTGTAATTAAGTAAACATATTTCTACATTTCGGAGGAACCCACTGCCCCCTTCTTTACAATTTCGCCATGAAGACGGATTCAGCAAGTTCCCCCCCCCCCTGCTATGGAGCTACACGACATGTATTTTCAGAACACACATTGATACTAGCCACCATCTTGGGAAACTCAGATCCTGCTTCGTCTTGATACGTTAGGGAAGAGCTAACCTCTATATCATGGGCTCACTCAGAATGCTTGAACACTATTTTTGTGTGGAAACGAATGTGCCTACTGTGTACAGTATAGGAGTGATATGCGGTTTTGTGGTTTCCGTTTAGAGGTCCATAAAACGGAGTGTATATGTGGGGGTTGGGGGAGGAGGGAGGCGGATATGAATATAGGTGCGTGTTCCAACTAAAGCAGCAGGTTGGTTAACCCTTCTGTTTTAACAGCCCATCCCTTCAAATCCACATTTTCAAAGCTGACACTTTCTCTGACCAATAAGAATTCTGTCTAAAACTACCTTCAGAGTGCGTCGTCGTCGTCATCATCATCATCATCAGATAATGACGTAAAATGTGACACCGTTATCAGATGTGTAGTGAATTCTATTTTGAACGTACTTCCATTTGTTTATGAACCGATGAGAATTTAAACCACACTGTAGAAGACTCTACTTCCCGCTTCACAACTAATGCTCTTCTAAATTTACATTAAGAACCACAGTGCTAGCTGGCTGAGGCCGTCCATGTTAGTGGCACAGGAAGAGTTTCAAGAAATTGCCACAGTTATATTCCTCAGGATTTCATGAAAACAAACGTACTTTTTATACCACATTTCACTCTTTTTAATGAACTTGTATTTTTTCGTTTCTGCTTGTAAAACGGTTTTATTACAAAGTTATTTACATTGGTATTAAATTTTGAAACACTAAAACGATCGTCGCTAGAAGCGCCATAAGGGGAATCCCTTGAGATACAAGGGACTCTTCTTCCGTAAATTGATGTACAAAATTTTGACCTAATATATAATCCGTACACAAAGTTCAGTTGCACGAGACCTGACATACACGCATAGCATTGATATTGATATTGATATTGATATTTTATTTACGTTCCATGAATCCACAATAACAATAAACGGGATATAGAACATGTCAAAAGTAATACAAGTAATAAATGTTCGGAATCAAAGCAAGATGATTCCAGGTCAAGTACATGATGATGTTTAATACAGATAGGAACAAAACCACTGTGTTAAACAAAACACTAAAGATAAGATTGTAGTTAACAGGTAGAGAAAAGTCAGTGTACAGACCACAAAATAAATACAAACAGCAAATTATACATAAGGATAACATTAATATAATAATGTCGTGGTGAACGAAACATAGAATTAAGGATATGTCTTGTGTGTTTTCATCTCATAAAAAACGATTCATGGATGGTACGGTACGTGGTAATGTATGAAGGAACTAATTAACTAAATGGCTGAAAGTAAAGGAGCGGGGTCATTATTGGGAACGTATGAGGTCCTCTGCCAAGAAATTCCCCGCATTTTATGGAAGCCAGAAGATCGTTGCTACATTCACAAGAGCCCACCACCTGTCTCTCTCCTCAGCCAGGTCAATCCAGTGTAACCGGCCAGGGTCCGTAGTTCAAATCTCGGACTAGGCAACTAAGAAGGTGAGGAGATAAACTGGTCGTCGAGCATTGGCTAGTCTATATGTAGAAAAGGAAGAGGTAAAGTTTGTTTGGTGTGCACACGTGCACTTGCCAGGATATATGGATAAGACTGCCGAGTTGTCCCTCTCACATATGAATTGGTTCTCTGCGATGTCAGCTGTGGGCAAGTGTTCACTGATAGTATCTGTATCACTAAGGCTTATGAGGTAGTCAGTTGTGCAGAGATGTACGCTGTTTGTGGTTTTGAATGCTAGATGAACAAGGAGCAACTAAAATTTGTGGTGCTGGAACCTCAGTGAATAAAGAGTAAAGCGGCTTGTAATTCCTCCTGTGTGTTCCTTGAGAGGGATCCGTGCCTGTGACGAGCTACAAACAGTTGTAACCGAAGTCGGGCAAGTCAAACAGATGGTTATACCAGTCTATGCCCCTTATCCAGTTCTTGAAGATCCATTTTACCATTAGCCTCCAATCTAGTTCTTCCAAGTGACTTCTTTCCTTCAGGTTTCCCAACCATAACTCTATATCCACTTTTCCTTTTCCCGGTATATGCTACATGACCCGCCCATCTCATTCTTCTTTATTTCATCACCCTATTACATAGTATTATTCGGTAAAGAGTACAGACCATAAAATTTCTCGTTATGTATGTAGTTTGCTCCATTGCCCTGCTACCCCTTCTTCTTTAGGCTCAAATATCTTTATCAGCATCCTATTTCGTACACCCTCAGACGAACGAAAGACACGATTTGGAAAACACATAATGTTACTTTAGGAATATGTCGCCGTGTAGACTGACAGATACGTACTGAAGTTTTAAGGAAAACCATGCTTCTCTTTTGGGTTCCTCTGTATAGTCGGCCCCCCTTATGACCTGCTGACCTGCCCAGTGTCACGTCCGTCCCTGAAGATCACAATATGAGTAACATTCACCGCATTACGAAGCTCAGTTCAATCAGTGTTTAGTGTTTCTTCAGTACTCTCCTCGACAACTCCGTGACTGGTCCTCGAACTTTAAGAGCTCAAGATCAATTCCTGTTGAAATATCTTTACATTGTTGTTAATGTCCCATGATACACGTGGCGAGGCTATTGTCTTAATCATTTCAGCTAAGATCCCCATACCGTAGCTTTCTTTTAACAGTACATAGTTGCTCAGGCACTCAAGATTTTCCTGGACCTTCGTTGAACCCGCCGGTTTATTGCTGTGTTTAAGGGAGCTCGCACCAATTCCGCATCCTGAGCTACCTGAAACCATCCAATATATTGAAGAGTAAATGGAGGTAATACAATGAAATTAATTGCAAGTCATAAAACACAATCATGATAAGTATCACTGCTACATGTTTCGGCAATACAGTGCCATTTTCAGGGATTGCATCAAAACAAAGGATCAAAAATGCAAAACTCAACGGCCTGTTAATCGCCCTGTCATCCTTAATACACTAAAAATGTTAAAATTCAGTAACACATAAAGTTGACAAGTGTAAGCCCACATTGTTGTAACACAACGGATATAAGATAGTGAGCTTCTTCCAGTGCCAGCTGGCAGCAGTTTGTATTATTCTCTGGTGCATCCATACAAACATCTGGCTCGATGTATGTGATCAAAAGGGATAGCGTCCTGTAAAATAGTTGATATTAACGAACTGAGTGTATTTAGGTGGATATATGAGATTTAATAGGGAGTGTACTTCAGAGTACATACCAGATAGTTCGTATGAAGTATTTCGTGTCGAGATTAGTGCACGAAGGAGTGCTCTGTGGCGTTCTTTAGGTTCGACACTTATAACAAATTGTGTTCTGTGGCTTGTAATTTATTGTGTTTTATTATGTGCATTTCTTGGTCACTGTATGGAATGTACGAAAATGAAAAATAAGAGTAACATAATATTCAAGTGAATCCAGTTTTTACCTCACGGTAGCAAAGGTATCGAAGTCTCAGCGTAGATTAATTATAGAATATATGACTAATTTACGCACAACCAATGTAGACAAGAATGATATTTTACTCGTATGTTCCACAATGGTCGTGAATTTGATAGACCCGTGGACTGTGACGCCGTGTAGTTTGACAAACAGATTCTCCCGAAGATTTAGTTATTACGCAAAACACGTGGCCTCGGAGCCCAGAATGCTGCCTTCCTAAAGGCACTGAAGAATTTATAACACGATAAATAGTTCCATAGGGAAAAGTCTACATTCCAAAGCTGATAGGTTCTCAGCCGATAAAGTTATTTCCCGCCTTCGATGAACCCGGATTCGAATGTTTGCGCGGTTTTACGTAGCGTCCGATTCATGACATAGGCGCTAGGTTCCAATGTGTTTGTGCAGGAATTAATAAATATTGGTGCTATTCCTCCACAAGAAGGCCAAGATTCACTGTGGGGTTAACCTAGCCCTATAGATTCTTATAAATAAGACCTCTTTGTGCAAGAAAAAATCCGTGATTTTTGCTCAAAAGACGATCTTCTGGGTATTTATCTCGTCTCGTATGTTTGTTCCGAAATTTCGAAATAAATTCGGAACAAACTTGTAATCCTTCACGATTTATGAACGTTAGAAGAGCTTCATTTGAATTACTTCACAAACTTCCCTCTGTCCTTGTGGGGTTTAGAAAACTGGCAACAGCCCTGAAATCTATTAATATGGCTATTGTTTGCACTGTATTGCTTGTTGATGCAATTTATTGCGAACATAAGAATGGGTACTTTCTTGTGTAGTGAACAAACAAACGCTAATGCTTGCTGCTGCAGACAATCTTGACGTAACTTCAATTAACAATCTCAGCAACAATTAAATGCTTGTATAAAAATTCAGCTTTCATTTCCGCTCCTGCTCTTTCATAAGAAAAGTGGTTACAAGAACAGTACATTGTTCTGCGGCTAATCACGCATTATCATTATAAAAGGAATTAAGTATAATCAATTATAATCAATTTAATGTAGGCTGCGTTGAATTTTTAGTTAATTCCACGGTATAAAAGTAATGACTCATTCTGTATTATTTATATTAGAGCTGGTTACAATTATAAGCGAAGTCATCTTATTGGGGTTTTTATGATGAGAATGAAGTATTGCCCACATCTTCCGGCCTTCATTGACCAGCTTAGGACAGGGGTGAACAACGTAGACAGTCATGGGATTCGGTGAGTAGCAGTAGTAAGTGGACATGTGTTACCGTGGGTATTCCTAGCTTGTCTACTGGCTGCGGTTTTCTCGAGGCTGTACTCTGAGTAGAATTTTCGTAAGTTTCTACGTTTGCAAAATTGAACTTTTATCCTCTGTTAAAGTGGCAAACAGGTGTTTGATCTCTTCAGCTTTGCCATTGGGAGTTCGCAGCCCGCACATTATATGACTCTTTACATTATGTTTTGGGCAGTATCTGAGCCTCTGTCCATATAATCGTAACGACTCTCAGTAGGAAAGCGATGAATAATGAACCAATGACAGAGGCTTTGTGTGGAGCTGTCATGGAATTGCCGATAACCTGCTTTTGTGGAGCTGTGTCATGAACATGCGGACATGATGTGCTTTTGTGGAATTGTGTCATGAACATGCCGACGTGATGTGAATTGTGTAGAGCTGTGTCATGAACTTGTCGATAACGTGCTTTTGTTGAGCTGTGTCATGAACATAGCGCACATTCTGCAGGAAATATTACCTATAAGGAATAATGCCCACGCAAAATTTTTGATATAACATCGGGCATTAGATGTGTTTGCTTTATATACTTTTGTGAACTATGCGTACGTTTAGGTAAATAAGTAGAATACCTAAAAATTTAGTTACTATTTTCACTAGGGTACAGCCGGGATAACAGTGGGTATGTAGTTCGATTATACCGCCTCTGTGGTCTAGTGGTCAGAGTTTCTGGCTACAGATACAGAGGTCCCGGGTTCGATCCCCGGCGCTACCAGATTTTCTGAGTAGTAGTGGGTCTGGAACGGGGTCCACTCAGC
>Ga0123352_10016543_pt1 | contig 11754 bp, 3 predicted proteins | sample TergutLab28metaG_FD_89700 | JGI IMG/M metagenome (GOLD analysis project Ga0123352, IMG submission 89700) | Labiotermes labralis P1 segment gut microbial communities from Petit-Saut dam, French Guiana - Lab288 P1 | ecosystem: Host-associated > Arthropoda: Insects > Digestive system > Gut ...
TATCAGTGTAGCGGGCTGAAGCCCGCTACACTGATACCACCCGAACACAGCCACACCGAAACTCCAACACACATCGAAACAAGAACACACGACCAATGTGGTGATACAATAGAAATGTCGCAGGCTCCTGATGTTGGATGTATTAATGTCCGAAACATGTTGAGCATAGAAGAAATGAAATAAAACCTTATTTATTTTACGTGTACAAATAACAGACATATACAAAAATTCCGTGGTGGTTCAAAGCTTTAAATGAATTAGCAGAGGTCATTAATTCTGCATGTTTTGAATAAAGTATGAGACTCATAATAACGTAATATTCGTTGTTCTCATATGAGTACCTCACATATCGAGCGTAATATTCGCTCTCTTCATTCGATTAAAGCCGTACGTGTGTAATGCATAAAGTTTTCCACTTCATTTTGCTGCTACATTACGCTACATTCATGTACACATGTGTTACAATCAGCACCATAACGTCTACACAAACTCCCAAACTCTGGGGTTTTACAACGCAAACACATAATTATTCGGACGACCTTATCTCACGTACAGAGTCATAAAACTTTTTCCTTCCAATCTGAGAGGACATTCAGTACACTTTTATCGTTTCCTACTGGATACAACTTTAATCCACCAAATACGCAGTCTGTATACGTAAATTTATATCTTCAAATTACACATACCGTTGAAGTAAACGTATCTTGTATTGAACTCACGAAACTCTATTTCAAAATGGCCTAGATATATTAGGGGGCGAGTTAGCTCATTATAGTGGCTGGACGAGCGGAAAATTGCTGATCCTTTTCTGCCAGGGGCAGAGATTTTTCTTCTATACAACATCTAGAATGATCGGTATTGTTTTTATTGAGCCAGGTATTGTTTTCTCTGAGTTATGAAATGAAAGCTTAAATAAACTCGATAACTCGATGCTTCACATTATTTAAAAACAATGCAGTACCTGCTTAGTAATGAATATAGAATTTGTGGATTTACATTTCTCCAAATAACATTGCCCGGTTGGTCTGCATAATTGTGATGCACTGTTTTTAATGTTATGTAGGGAATGAATTCTTTTATATTGTTTCGGAAAAGTTCTTGTTTCGAGAAATCAACCGCTGTCACGGGATGTTCTGTGAGGATGTCGGGGACCATCATTCTTTCTTAATATTCGACATTACAGAAAACTGTAGAGTTAGCTGCACACGACGGCCGGTTTAACTCAGGAAGAAATGCACCTGGTGTCCAACGGATGTGAGTCTGGGTGACCCCCAGACTGATCTACACGTTGTAGGGAAAAGAAAAACCTCTGGCCACGGCATGCATGAATCATTTATTCGCCTGCCCTCCAGACCATAGTTTAGTCTGGGGACTGAGCTAACAAAAAACCAAAGAACGGCAGAACAATAAAGGAAAGAAAAACAAAATCTATAAACGAAAAAGAAAGGAAACTCAAACGCAACCAAAACGAGCCAACAAATATAACTACCTATTTACCTACCATCCATCCAACCAATTAACAAACCTACCAATTAAACAATAAGCCACCCAATGAAACAACAATCCAAATGACAAAAAAAGCATATTAAACTCCACCAGCAAACAAACAAAAACAAACTATAAACTTACCAAGCAACCAACCGACAGAAGAAATGTTACGGGAAATGCCATCCAAGAAAAATTTTTCTGCCCTGAAGTGTGAGTCATTCATAACCCTGTTCTGTTCCGTACCGATTCAAACACTTAAATCAGTCGGCTGCTACAGCGCTCTGGATTTTGCTACACAGAATTTCCATGCGTTTGAATATGCACGTGCCTTGAACTGAATTCATATTACGCTGTTTTCTGTCGATGTCTCGCCCCTTCTCCCCTGTGGCGGTCACTATGACATCTGTCCCTGGATCGACCAGATCAGTATGCTTTTACGTAAGGCAGGAAGCAATGACGTGTTGTTATGTGGATTAATCGCACAACTCTTCTTCCACCTGCACCTTTCCATCCCTGCAGCTCGCTTAACAGCACAGGTTGCTGACTTGTAGTGGAAAGATTGTGCTGTGATCGCTTCTAATTCAGTCAATTAAAACCTCTCTCTGCCTGGAAACTCCCATTCTTTATTTCCTTCGCTTCATCAAACATTACTTCATTCGTGAAATTTTATTCTTTCATTCCTTGCATGTTTTTGTTACTTCCTTCTTTTTTTCCTCCTACTCTCTCAAATTCGAAACTTTCATCTTCATATCTTTCTGCACGTTCTATTTCTTCTCATATTTTTGTATTTCATCCACTTATATTTTGTTTCTTTTTCGTTTTGTTCCATCTCGTTACTCTGTTCTTTCTCTTGTATACATAAACTTTCCAGATTTTATATTTTCATGTCCATAATTCTAATTAATTCCATTGTTCTCTTGTTCATTTACTTACACAGACGTTGTCCCTGAAGGCCGAGATGTTTGCAAATGAAATACTTTTGCAATACAATAATACACCTACCACATATTTTTGTAGACAAATTTTTGTATCGATAAAAAAATCCAAACTCTTGTTGGACATGAACACGTAAACATACGAGCTCCCAACGGACGTAACAAATTGTGTAAATTATATCGTTCTGTGGAGCATAATTTAGTCTTGTTTCTTGAATAAATATAAATTTGTTTTCGATATTTCTTTAATTATGGGTGTACTATGGGCAGCACAATCACAGGCGTCTGCCCTGGCTACAGACGCCTGGTCGGCGTGAATCTCGTGCAAGAACAAAAATTCTGCCCCATCCAGGAATCGACAGCCGGCCCTCTAGTCACGTCATTAAATGGTGCATTCTGGATCACTTAACGTTTATTTAACATACAAGTATTTGTTCTGGGATTGGTGAATTGAAAGTTTCATAAACTGGCTAGTAACGTGAAACAGGGAATTAGAAAGAGGCAAAAAGGAAAAGGTAGAAGTAGAAGTAGAAGAAAAAGGAAACGGCGACAGGAGTCATTGAAAGAATAGAAAAATTTGGGGAGTAAAGGAAAGTGAAAAAAGGAAGGTAGATTAGTTTTAAAAATTTACAGGGTGGAAACTAGGGAAAATTGTGACAAGATTGTGTAAATCTAGAGAAACTATCAGAAGGAAAAATATAAAAAACAGATAGGAGGAATAAGTATGGAACGAAAGAAGGGAGGAAATGTGGAACGTAAGAACAAGAACTGTACGGAGACATTCAGACAGAAGGACAAGCATAGGAAGATAATTTATAAGAAGATGGGCAAAAGGTGAATAATAATAATAATAATAATAAGAAGAAGAAGAAGAAGAAGGTGGAGGAGGAGGGGGAGAAATAGTAGAAGTAGAAATATGAACAGTCAGAAAGGAAGAATGTTAAGAGCTATGATACAATATAATCAGCAGTAACTAACTGTCCTTGGATACAGAACAGCCCCATCAGGACTGTCGTTTCCTTAGTTTGCTGTACCTCGTCAAACTATATAGGCCTAATTACGATAAAGCGATCTTGTTATGATCTTCATTACCGTAGTAACCTGCTCGCTCGCAGCTGTATTAAAAATACCTCTGCTTACTGCGTGTACCTGGTTACATATTTCGGCACAATCTGCAGGCAGTCACCAAACCATTACATAAGTCGAAGGCGCAGTCAGCTTATTTCATAAACCGGCCCACATTTTTTGTGCTACCTTTAACAGGTCCGACCCTTATTACTTCAGATTGCCGTATCTCTCTGAATACAGCATTAAAGCAATATATATTCATGCACAATAGCTTAAGAAGTACATCCGCCTTCACTTCATACAAGATACATAAGATGACGGCATACAACCCGTGCCGAAACACGTGGCCAGCTATAAGATGTTTCTTTTTTGTTGAAGAAATAACAGGGAGCTTGCTGTTTGCTATAGGACGTACATTGAAGTCAGAACGCAAACTTCTCTGGTTACTCGTAGCTGATTTAACTTAAAACGGAACATTCGAATGGCTTCGACTCGTGCTTCTCTTGTGTTAGGAAAGGAATGGGAAATGTAATGCGTGTCTTTAGTATATAAGGAATAATCCATTTCCACGAAATTTTCGAGTGACGTTGTCGCAGGAATTACGTGGCAATTCTTCGTTATAATGAAGCTTCTTTTGAGTGCCAGTGTGTGTAGGCATAAGCCGTAACAATATTTTGCTTAGAAAGTCAAGAAAGAACTGTATTCAGACAATGTTCTTGGGGATAAAAGTGCCATGTACATTAGGGTGACCTTAAACTGAGGGTACATGATTATAATGAGACTATTCAATTTGGTTGTATCTTGTAATGTGTTTGTTTGGACTTGGACTGTGTTTGTTTTAACTTGTTTTTTAATGTGTGGTTGTGTGTATGTGTGGGTTTTGTAATGTGTGGGTCTGTGTATGTGTGGGTGTTTTGGTAATACGTAAACATATACTTGTATTTACTGTGTTTTACATTTTTGTATTGTTTTGTTTATGTATGTTTATTATTATTTTTTGTACTAGTGTAAGGACTACTGCCACCGAGTGGCAACTCAATTGCATTTAGTAGTAGTAGTAGTAGTAGTAGTAGTAATAGTAATTTGTCTTTGTTTAATTTAACCACGCCATCATTATCAAAATTTGCCCATCGTCAAATGACATTGGATGGGGTTTGAAGGACAAATCTCGACAGCTGACAGCAGAAGCTGACAAATTACCTATGAATCCCAATTATTAAAATCGGAGGCATGAACACCGCAAATACATTCCTAGAAGACTAACGCTACACCAAACCGTTCGGTTCTATTCATTTTAAACACTGATATATTCCTGCATATCTTCTAAACAAAACTGGAGAAACAGAATGAAAATGTGGTATTTATTATATTTGAATTGGCCGCACTTCGTTAATTGGACTATGTGAGTATATATGTAATACTTTTTTTGTCACTTAACAATGTGCAGCAAATGTGCAACTCTGGCTGCGTCGATTCCAAGAAGGCGTCCAGCACGTAAATCCGACACTGAAATCGGGAACGTACTTTCCACCCGCCGGTCAAATACTCTCACCCAATCCGCCGACAAATGTGGTCACGTGATACCTTTTGAGTAAGATACACGAAAATACAACAATATTAGCACGGCATACAACGTACCAGTTTTCTTATTTTGTTACTTAATACGTTACAATTTACAAACAACCATTCGAAGAAGGAAAATTAAAAAGATACAACGCCAGGCCCAGTACAATACGTGTATTTATCAGAAGAACTACACTACGAACCCTCACTACAACAGACGACAGCCTTCAGTTAACAGTAATCCTCATACATAATGAATTTTTAAGAATATTATATTTTATATTCTATATTTTTTTGAACACAGGCATCACGATGTGCTCACAAACGTAATATAATATTAAATAGTGCACGTCAGCACAACTACTTTATTACACAAGGTAATTACATAGGCTACATGTTTCGACTATTGTTCAGTCATCTTCAGACCTATTTTGTCAATTGAGTCACAAGATGCTATGCACACATAGGGATCCCATCGTGTTTACATTCATGGAATACATAAAAATTAAATCACTTGTCTCACAGGTGTGACATGCAAATTGTGTTTACATCAGTCGGATACATAAAATTGGATCACTTGTCTCGAAAAATATGTTATACAAATTGTGTAATAAAAGTTAAAATACGTAAAATATATTCTAAAAGTTTTTTATATTGTATATTTTAACATTATAAGAAAACAGTGACTATATAAATAAGAGACCCCTTACATTTTATCTTGTTGTATCTTCCCTTATATGTTTTGTCCCTGGGGCCCACCCAGCCTCATGTAAAATGGGTACCGGGTCTTTCCCGGGGTAAGGTGCGGCCGGGGCGTGTTGCTGACCACTCACCCCCTTCTAGGGCCGCGGTCATGGAAGAGTAGAGCTATAACTCTATCCACCCTCTGAGCCACACCGGGCCTGTAACGGGATCACTTTACCTTTACCTAAGTTTTCGTAATGACATGCCTGATGATGGACTGAGAAAGGGCCGAAACATGTAGCATATTTGTACAGGCGCAACTCGATTTTAAATACATTTGTGTTGTGTTCGATAGAATAAGTGGAGTTTGTATTGTGTTTCCCTAGTTTACGCCACAAGACAAAATTGGAATTTTCAAGTTACCAATTTTTGTCTGTGCGCATACAGAAATGGGTACCAAGGACTTTCTTCAGGGGTAAAGTGCGATCGACTCGTAGAGCTGACGACTTTGCCGCCTTAGTTTTGCCTAATGTCTCAGGATGGAAGACAAATATTTCATCGCCCCTCTCAGTCTTCGTCATTTGTTAGGGGAAAGTTTTAACTTTACCTTTACCTTTACTACAGTAGAAACATCAAATTAAGCTATGCACTCTTCCTGTCATATTCTTTCAGTTCATTTTGCAATTATCATCCTATCATCCGAAGATAAATTATGATTACTAGACTACAATAGTAAATAAATAATACACATAATGCTATTTCGATTATATTTCCTTACTTTATTTAATAACGTAATGCCAATAACAACTGGACATTGAATTCTTCAAAAATTGCTGTTTGAATGTAAGTCAATACGAAAAAATACGAATTTTGACTTTGAAAGGTTTAATGTATGATTTTTAAAAATCCTACATAATAATATATAAAAGTTAACCGTAAAGTGACCCCGTTACAGGCCCGGTGTGACCCAGCGGGTGGGCAGAGGTATAGCTGTACTCTTCCATGGCCGTGGCACTAGAAGGGGGTGAGGAGTCAGCAGCACGCCCCGGCCGCACTTTAACCCGGGAAAGACCCGGTACCCATTTTACAGGAGGCTGGGTGGGCCCCAGGGCCGGTCTAGTCGGGCGGAAAATCTCGTCCCCATTGGGATTCGATCCCGGACCGTCCAGCCCGTAGTCAGTCGCTATACCAACTGAGCTACCCGGCCCACAACATTATATATATATATATATATCGCTTTAACGGCGACGGCTACCTCCGTTGTGGTAAGAACACTGACCACATTCCACAATGCTTCTGAGTATTTATGAATGAAGGCTATCTTAAGAGTGTTTCTCTAACCACGACATGACGAATGGACACGACTCCTCTAGATACGAAGGGCAGCTGCTAATGTACTGAATAATAACTAAAGAACGGCCCACTTGGTGTGATTGGACACGCGAACAAAATTTCCACAACAAAAATCATGTTACTGGAAGTACACAGGTCCTCATACTTGGAGTGGTTCTCTAAAACAAAATCATAGGAAATGGTAGACGAAACTTGAAAGTTGTAATTTCAGGTATTTATATATATCAGGCTAATTTGAAACAGCTGCAAAAGGATTAGAAAAATATAGATTACAGTAAGTTCAAGAGGTGAGATAGGAAACGTTGGCACTCAACCAGCATGGGATTATACCTTTTTTTAAAAGGGAATAAATAAGATTAGAGACAGGCTTCCTGTATACATGTAAGAAAAAAGCCAGCTATTAGGAAAGGAGATGCTATCATTGACAGGATACTATACAGGGATGAACAGTGCCAATAGTGTGCAGGTGTGATTGTATTGCCCTAAAAGCGTAATAATACAACAGTTTCTATAAAGAATTGGAGAACTTATCCGATAAATTCTTCACTTAACCGCAAATAGTTCTCCATGAACATTTCAACATGAAGCCAGTGGAGGAGCTATGTTTAAATCGGCAGTTCAGAACAAGAATGTTTGTAAAGACAACAACGACATTGGTGTACTGAAATTTGTACCATCACAAAATCTAGCTGTCAAGCACAATGTTCCTGCACTCAAATATTCATGTAGACATTTGAATCTGCCCTCACTGGAATAACAAAAACCAGGTTTGCCCCACATTAATGGAAGAGAGATGACATTCTGGAACGTTCGATATTAAAAAATTCAGAATATAGGAATGTCATACTGATAATTATTTGGTAGTTGCAAAATTTACGGAAAGCCTGTTAGTACATAAAAGGAACATAATAAATTTATACCGTAGGTCATGATCTCAAGAACCCCAAATATGTGGCAGTTAAAGAAATATAAGTTTAAAATTTCAAAGTATTTCGTAGCACTGAAAAACTCTGGTGACATCAGGGAAATCAGTAAGGCATCGTAAAATATCAGAGTCTAATTATCAATATTTTAAGAACTGCAGCCAAATTAATAGACATAAGCTGAACAATTTCAACATGAAACTTTTAGATATTTCAGAAAGGAGAGAGGGATGAACAGAAAGGTAAAATAAATGAAACGACGAATCAGAACAAGAGTAATATAGGCTTGAATAGAGGCCTAATTATTTTAAGTACAATTATCAGTCCATAATAAACTTAATAAAAATTAGGGAGTTAGCCACTCGTAGTTTCACATAGTATTTTTAAAAGTCAGAAGTATCACTCAGAACAATAATTGAATGTGCTCGATATTACTTGTATTACGCAAATTTAACAATATGCAATGGAGCCACTAAGACATCTGAGGTCGAGTTTACTCTTGAAGGGTTAAAAATATAGAAAAAGAACAAATATTGTAAAGTTAGTGCAGAACTTATCAAATCAGGAGGAAAATTACGCTCTTAAATACAACTTATTTATTTACTTCAAATAAAAATTACCCAACATTGTAAAAAATCTGTTGCTCTTTCTAGAAGGGCGAATAAAATGACAAGTGTATTGTACCTCGTACAAGACATATCAGTGTTATCAGGTATTTAAATAATCTGTCAAATTTAAATATTTCCTTAGACGAATTTATAAGCAAACCTGAATGTGGCTAACCATATAATTGGTCAACAATTCATCAGATATTCTTCTTCGAATGCTTGAGATAAAACGAGAATGGAATAGGTTTGTACATCAACGTGAAACAGACTTCAAGAAAGTCTAAGGTACAGTCAAAAGAAGATTGGGTAAATATTTGACCGAGTTTGATCTATCTACGAAATACGTTAGGTACATTAAGACGAATTTATACGAAACCCAAAATAGATTTCGGATAGGCAAAATTTGGCTCATGCATTGCCTATTCAAAGTAGTCTGAAACAGGAGACACTTCGTGATAATTAATTTGAAATTTGGCTCAGTTCACTGGGCGAAAGAATAAATGCTTTCAAAATAAAAACCTTTTTAGTCGCTAATGTGAAAGTTGGTCTAGAAGCAGATATTGAGAAAACTTGGTATATGTTCATGTCTCGTGAATACTGTAGGAAGAACTGCCAGCCTAAGTGTAACTAATAAATGCTATAAAAATTTGGGAAATTTCCAATATTAATGGATAAAAATAACAAATGACAATTGCGAATGTCGTGTCTAAGCAGCCCTTTTCTTCAAGGATTGATAAGTGTCAGACTTCTCACCCCTTGTAGATGAAGACGTTACCTTCGTTCGAAAAGTCGAGGGATTAGTAACCCTCTTTCTATGCTTAAAATCCCCAAAGACCAGGAACCTGAATATTAATGATTTGGAAACCAAGTCTGACAAATCCAAGTTGTATGTAGGAGGAAATTAAGAACTGGTGAAATATGGGAAGCTAATTATATTCGGTCCGGAGTATTTGCTTATCTGTGTCGTATTTAAAAGGATAAGATAAAAATAATCGCAACTGTATAGTTGTACATTTTTACGTGGGGGACGCTGGGCCTCCAAAATTAAGGGAGAAACATAGGCTACTCGATGTTACTGTATAGGTTACTGTGGAAGAGACTTGGATTTATGAAAGAGGAACAAATTCGAGGCTGAAGAATATTGAACAATGGGGGGTTCACGATTGGCACTCCTCGCTAAACTATTAGGCGATGAAATCATTGTGGGTTAAATGGATGGCGAATTTAATATGCGTAGAAGCAGCGTGGAATGCATAAGGATTGTCGTGGGGATAACAGAGGGAAAGGAATCGCTTCGAACACCAAGGGGTAGATAGGGGAATAACATTGCACTGAGCCCGAAGGGGGAAAAATTGGTGTGGTGGAAACTGGATTCCATCAAAGCACAAGTCTTCCTTGACTAGATGAGAATTTATGAACTGTTAGAGAAAGAATATACTGCGTATTTTTATCCTCTTCACTATTAGACCTGTGGAACAAACCAAGTGCAAAAAAGATAGGCATTCTTCGCACAGCGTAACTTTGTGGCACGTTGGCCTAATTGTTGTTGCAGCGGCAGTACAAGAATGTACTGCTGGTGCTGTTGAGCTACATGTCACTGCAAACTATATAAACATACTGAATACTGAACAACAATGTTTTTATAACAAATTTATGTCGTCGGCAACAATAACACCTACATGGGTCTCTATATAATGTTCCCAGTGCTGTATGGAAATAGATGTTCGTTTGCTCATGGCGCTCTGCAGACTTATAATTTGGCAAATCAAATTCGCAGTTTCTCAGGTTTTCATGAGTTTGGCCGTAAAGCAATATATAAGATCAGAAGGAATTAATCAATTACGAAGCAGTAGGTGTTAAATATTATGATTTGTGTGTTTGCTTTTGTTATCCCGCATGCAAATCGCTTGTTTTCTACACGGCTTTATATGGTCATACGTGTCCTGTCTGTCTTCACCATTTTTTTTTCACATTATCTCATAAACGACAAGATTTTCGGAAAACAGTTACTGAACATTAAATATCTGTTTTGATTTTCTCTTCAACTTTTTTCTGAAACATTTCTTATTCTTGGAAGAATTCCCCGAGATATTATCACAAATGTATATAGGTCTTCATGTAAACTACCTGTTATTTTAGTGAGATAGTAATGAAACTTTAATTTTCTCGGCTGAGTTTAGAAAGATCGTCAAATATTAAATTTCAAGAAAATCCGTCCAGTGGAAGCCGAGTTGTTCCATGCGGACAGACGGAGGGACAAACATACATGACGAAGCTAACAGTCGCTTTTCGGAATTTTGCCAACACGCCTAAACACATCTATTATTTCAAGTACCGTCTACTTTACTGTGTTTATATTTTTGCGTTTTATTGTTCTGTGTCTCTCCGTATGTTTTTTTTTACTCTACAGCCTCTGTGCGTTGTATGTTTGGTATACTATTTGTATAATTCAATTTACTGGCTACGAATGGTTTCTAAATTCAGTGTGTACATTTGCCGACTTCAGTACTTGGTCCAACACTATACTACAAGATATCGGGCTACACATACACCGTATTTTTTAAACTTTTACAGACGAAAAATAATTTACTTTATAAAAGAAATCAGTCCGCACTACGCAGTAAACACTTTCCACCACGGTTGTAAAAACCATTCATTTAATGATGTATAAAGCAACGGTCGCTGTCTGTTCTGAGACCCATACAAAACACTTAAAGCAAAGCCAGCACCATGTAGAATTTTTGAATGTTAAACCTGCTGGTACGTAAAGAACCTGCTAGGCTTTAAACGGTTAAAGAAAAAAGCATCTTCAACTGCGAGCCAGAGACCCTTTCAGATTACTTACAATTTTTGACAATGTAACATGGCATACATTTAGAACGTCCTTATTATTCTCAGAATGTTCAGATCTAGATTGTTTAACCTTTTGACGCCTAATGTCAACTATAGTGGTCGTACCGCACCGATAACCTTTAAAGTTGCATTTTATATATTTATTCAACAAATATAGGTACTGAATATTTTAAACATGGTATATACTCTCCGTTTTTTCTCTTCAAAATGCAGTTTGTTTCATAATTCTAAAGTATTTGTTTCCTCTATTAGTCACATTTCATATACAGGTTGTGCTAA
>Ga0123352_10016548_pt1 | contig 11753 bp, 10 predicted proteins | sample TergutLab28metaG_FD_89700 | JGI IMG/M metagenome (GOLD analysis project Ga0123352, IMG submission 89700) | Labiotermes labralis P1 segment gut microbial communities from Petit-Saut dam, French Guiana - Lab288 P1 | ecosystem: Host-associated > Arthropoda: Insects > Digestive system > Gut ...
CCAAAGGTTCATCGATGCCTATGGGCGGGGTAACATTGACGATGAACGGTTGCGGATTGTATCAGCTTGTGAAGTGTTCGGTTAAAACAATTGCCGAATATAGAAAATTAAGGGGGTAAAATTATGTTTAATAAAATTTTGATTGCAAACCGTGGCGAAATTGCCGTAAGGGTTATCCGTGCTTGTAAAGAGCTGGGAATTGCCACAGTTGCGGTATTTTCGGAGGCTGATAGGCAGGCCTTACACGTGCAAATGGCTGACCAAGCCGTTTGTGTGGGTGACAGCCCAAGCCGTGAAAGTTATTTGAATATGCAAAATATCGTAACGGCAGCACTGCTAACTGGGGCGGAGGCTATCCATCCTGGTTTTGGCTTTTTATCAGAGAACACAGTGTTTGCTTCCATGTGTGAGGACGTGGGCATAAAGTTTATTGGTCCATCCGCTTATGCCATTGACGCAATGGGTAACAAGGCAAATGCTAGGGATGTAATGAAAAAAGCTGGCGTGCCTGTAATTCCTGGGACTGATGGCACTGTAGACAGTGTAGAAGAAGCTTTGAAATTCGCAAATGAAGTGGGCTATCCTGTGCTTTTGAAGGCTTCTGCTGGTGGTGGTGGTAAGGGCATCCGTCGTTGTGATGACGAGGAAGGTCTGCGTAAAGGCTACGAAGCCGCCAAAACTGAGGCACGCATGGCATTTTCTGACGACAGCATTTATATGGAAAAGGCAATTGTTGGGGCAAAGCATATCGAAATGCAGGTAATTGCGGACACCCACGGCAACACCATCCACCTTGGCGAGCGGGAGTGTTCTATGCAAATCCGCAACCAAAAGGTGGTAGAGGAAGCCCCCTCCCCTGTTATGAGCGAGGAACTTCGCAAGCGTTTTGGCGATGCAGCAATCAAGGCAGCCCAAGCGGTTGACTACGTAAACGCTGGCACGCTGGAATTTCTGTTGGATGCTAACGGCAAAGATTTTTATTTTATGGAGATGAATACTCGTATTCAAGTAGAGCATCCGATTACCGAAATGATAACTGGTTTTGATATTGTTAAAGAACAAATTAGTGTGGCTTGGGGCAACAAGCTGTCCATCACGCAGGAAGAAGTTGAGCTTTGTGGACATTCTATCGAAGCCCGCATAAACGCTTCTACCACTGGGCTTATAGAATATATGTTCCTGCCTGCTGGTTGCCTTGGACTTCGTGTAGATTCTGGTATTTACGCTGGATACGTCATGCCACCTCACTATGACAGCATGGTGGCAAAAGTCATCACCCACGGAAAAAACCGTGAAGAAGCCATTGCAAAAATGAAGCGTGCTTTGGATGAGATTGTAATTGACGGCATTGAAACCAATATCGAATTGCACCAAGAAATTTTGGAGTATCCAGAGTTTATAGCTGGCGACTACCACACCAAAACCCTTGAGGGTAAGTTGGGTATGCTGTAAAATAGAGTTTATAATCTAAAAAGAAAGGGGTTTGGGGCCATGAGTATTTTTAATCGCACGAAATATGTAACAGTACCCCAAGACCAGAGAGTTGCGACCGAGTAAGCGACAAACCGCAATAATTACACGGAGGACAAGATGACAATTGAAACACTTTTGAAAGGGTGGGAGAATAAGCTCCAAAAAGAAATGGATTTGAAACCCGCCATAGATGCTATGGGTGTAGATGCGCTTCTCGACGGCTTGCTAGCAAATGTTGGCAATCTTAATTCGCTGGTGCGGGAGAACGTGATGGTGGCTTTTGCCCATTTGGTTTGGGTTGAAAGAATACCTAGTAATGAGCAGTATCTTCGTACGTTAAATATCAGCCTTTCAGATGATTTCTTATTCAAAAATATTGATGAAGGGGAAAGCGATGCGTCTTTTTGCCGTGCTTTCGTTTCCCTTTTCGTTAGATGGATAATCAACGCTGATACAAAATTTGACTTACTAACCAACGACCAATATTTAGAGGCTCTGGACAGGGCTGTTGACTATATGGGTCAGGAAAATGATAGGCGAGGCTTTGTTTACGGCAAAGGCACAGTTCACACTGTAAATCACGGAAACGGAATGATGGTTGCATTTATCGAAAACCCCAAGTTTCCTTTGGATTACACAAACAAAATGCTTGATTGTGTTAAGCGTTTTGTTGTTAGCTACGAGCGTTTTGCTGGTTATGACTGGTCAGAAAATTTTTTGGCTCGCATAGTCGCATCCCTACTGGCGAAAGGTGTTGGAGAAGATGCCGTCAAAAGCTGGGTGGAAGGTTTAATGCCAGAGGTGACAGCCAATACTTATACTGACGAGCATTATTATTTTGTGCGTATCGGCACAAATATCCATCATTTTCTAATGTGTCTTTATTTCTTGTTAAAAGAGCGGGGCTTAAATGAAGGTTTGCGGGATTGGATTTCGCAATACACATCCGAGTTAATGAAAAAAGTTTATAGTTAAAAAGAAAGGGGCTTTGGGCCATGAATATTTTTAATCGCAAGAAATATGTCACAGTACCCCAAGGCCAGAGAGTTGCGGCCGAGGAAGCAGCAAACCGTGTACCCGATGGGATGTGGGTGAAATGTACTAAATGTGATAAAGTGGTATACAACAAACAGCTAGGGGAATATAAAATTTGCCCGCTGTGCGGGGGGTATTTCAGAATTTCTGCCCCCGAAATGATTGCCAATGTGATTGATGAGGGTAGTTTTGTAGCACATGATGTTGATTTAGTGCCAGAAAATCCCATTAACTACCCAGGTTATGAGGAAAAAATTGCCAAGCTTGGCGAGGATTTGGACATTAAAGAAGCGGTGGTGACTGGTCGTGGTAAAATCCACGGGGTTGACACCATGATTTGTGCCATGGATAGCCGTTTTATTATGGGTTCTATGGGTTCGGTGGTGGGTGAGAAAATCACCCGTGCTTTTGAAGCGGCTTTGGCGGACAAATTGCCAATTGTGGTGTTTACCGCATCTGGCGGGGCTAGGATGCAGGAGGGCATAGTGTCTTTAATGCAGATGGGCAAGGTTTCTGCTGCCGTTAAAAGACATAGTGACGCTGGGCTTCTCTACACTACCGTACTAACCGACCCAACAACTGGCGGAGTGTCTGCCAGTTTTGCCATGCAAGGTGACATAATTTTGGCTGAACCTAAGGCATTGGTCGGTTTTGCTGGTAGGCGTGTTATCGAGCAGACCATCAAGCAAAAGCTACCAGAGGACTTTCAGTCCGCTGAATTTGTGTTAGACCATGGCTTTATTGACAAAATTGTACCCCGCCCCGAAATGCGTGACACATTGGGCAAGCTTTTGAAAATTCATTGCCAAAAAACCACACCAGCCCCGCAAGACACTTCTAAATTTGAATATTATTGTGGCGGTGAGGGGGTCGAGCCTTATACGGCGGTGGAAATTGCCCGCAAGGTAACACGTCCAACAGGCAGGGACATTATCGACTATATGCTGACGGATTTTGTGGAAATTCACGGCGACCGCAATTTTAGGGACGACGGTGCAATTGTTGGTGGCATTGGTTATCTTAATGGTATGCCAATCACCGTGGTTGCTACCCAAAAGGGGCATAACCTTGAGGAAAATGTAGCTTGCAACTTTGGACAGCCCCACCCCGAAGGGTATCGCAAAGCTTTGCGGATTATGAAACAAGCAGAAAAGTTTGGGCGTCCAATCCTTACGCTGATTAATACATCTGGGGCATATCCAGCCGCTGGTGCAGAGGAGCGGGGTCAAGGGGAGGCCATTGCCCGCTCGTTATTGGAAATGGCTGGCTTTACTGTTCCTGTGGTTGCCGTCATTGTCGGTGAAGGCGGTAGTGGCGGTGCAATCGCCCTAGCTCTTGCCGACCGTGTGTTTATGTTTGAATATTCTATGTATTCAATTCTAAGCCCCGAAGGTTTTGCCAGCATTTTGTGGAAAGACGGCAAAAGAGCAAAAGAAGCCGCCGCCGTGATGAAGCTTCGCCCGACGGATTTGATGGAGCTTGGTATTATCGAAGGCATTATACCAGAAGTGGAAACTGGCTTTGAAAACGACATGGGTCATTCGCTTAATTATCTGGAAGACCTTTTGTTAAAAGAATTTGGAAAGCTGGGGGCATTGCCTTTAGATGAACTTCTGGATGGCAGGTATCAACGCTTCCGTAAATTTGGAAGTTATTAAATGCACAACACCGCACCCCGCCATTGCGGGCGGGGTTTGCATCAGCAAATTAACGGAGGGTTGCTAAATGTTTAGATTTGATGCCTTCACATTGAGATGGATTGCAATTATAGGGATGGTGTTAAACCACATCGTTATTGCTTGGTGGGAGATTATCCCTTTGTGGCTGGCAATTCCAATGTATGCCACAGGGGGTCTCACCTTCCCAATTATGGCTTATTTTGTAGTAGAAGGTTATAAGCACACATCTAACCTTAAAAAATATATTTTGCGGCTATTGATATTCGGGGTAATTTCTATCCCCTTCCACGTCCTCACCTTCGGCTTTCTAGGCTTAAACATTATGTTTACCATAATAGTCGGCATACTGTGTATTTTGCTTTATGACAAAATGAAAATTCGCCCGCTGTTTTGGATTCTGTTTGTTGTGATTGCCCTGCTTACAACCTTCCCTATTTTCTTTGACTGGGCGATTATCGGCGTGGTTGCGGTCTTGCTTACCCATATAATTAAAAACGAAAAAGCCCGCAGGATTGTACCCGCTGTTGTATCAGGTGTATTTATGCTTCTGTTTAGCCTGCTTGGCATTTTGGGAACAAGCACACCTTATACACAGGTAGAGATTGCAGGGTTGCCAGGATATGACATAGAGCTAATGGTTGTATCAACGGTGTTTATTGTTGGTTGTTTGGTGGCGGCTTTTCTTTTGAAAAACTTTAACGGTCAGCGTGGAAAAAGAATGAAATGGCTGTTTTATTCTTTTTACCCCTTACATTTAGCGGTTTTAGGGATTGTTGCTTTGTTAATGGGCTGGGTTGACTTGAGTGTGTTTACCCTACCCTTGCCATAAGGAGAAAATATTTATGAGTATTCATTATTATTCAGGCTTTTTTGAAGCGGACTTACCTACAAAAATGGCAGAATTATTACGTATCGACATAATTAACAAGAAATCCATTGTAGTGATTGCAGGCTTTGGAAACTGGCTTCCTAACAAAGACCCTAAGGTAGATTTGAGTTTCGCAAAAGATGAGTGGCTTGACCCTGCTGGTATTGCATTTGACGAATATCACCTAATTAATTCAAGCACCCCAAAAGAAGAAGCACATATATTACTTCGTAACGCTTCCGTTATTTTGCTTCAAGGTGGATATACAACTTTGCAAAATGCTTTTTTAGAAGAATACGAACTTGTTACACCTATCAAAGAAAGCAAAGCAGACGTTATCATAGGCATTAGTGCAGGAGCAAAAAATATGGCTACAAAAGCTGTGTTTGTGGAAAGCAACGGTAATGCAGTAGACAAAAGTGGTGTTTATGACGGTCTTGGGCTTGATAACTTTTGTTACGAACCATACTTTTCGCCAGATAATGAGGAACTTGTTAGACAAGGACTGCTACCCATGTCACAAAAACTAGACGTGTACGCCACAATCAACGGAAGCTTCATGCGTGTGAAAGATGGCGAAATATTAACTTTTGGTGATACATATTTGATTTCGGGTTCGGAAATCAATAAAGCGTAAGCAAATCACCAATAACTAGAGATAAGGCAAGTTTTGGAGGAACATGAGTAAAGAATATTTAGAGCAAAAGAGAGAGAAAATTCTGGGGTTTATGAACTCCAGCGAATATAAGCCCATGGGCAGAGATGACATCGCCCTTATTTTGGGTGTTCCCGCTGATGAAATCGGAGCATTAGAAGAAGTCTTGGTTGGAATGTTGGCGGATGGGTCTGTGTTTTTGACCAAGAAAAAACGCTATATGTCAACGGCAAAGGCAGGGCTTTTTTCTGGTAACTATTCTGCCACCCAAAAGGGATTTGGTTTTGTTTTGCAAGAAGGGGACGCAAGGGATATATTTATTCCTTACGACAATACAGGAACGGCTTTGCACGGGGATTTGGTTCTGTGCCGTATTGTTGACCCGTCCGAGGGTAAACCCAGCCCCACAGGGGAGATTGTGGAAGTATTACAGCGTCGCAAAGTGCATTTCGTTGGTACATTTGAATCTACAATTAACGGCGGTTTTGTAACCCCAGACGATAAACGGCTGGGTGAGCCTGTTGCCATTTTTTACAAGGACGAGAATGGGGCGCAAGAAGGACAGAAAGTGCAAGTAAAGATTACCAAATTTAATGAGGACAAGCCCCATGATGGAATAATTACCATGGTGCTTGGTAATGCCTTGGATTTGGGCATGGATGTGCTTAGCCTTGTGGTGGAACATGAAATCCCCTTCATTTTCCCTGACAATGCGTTAAGCCAAGCAAACAAACTTCCTCAAACGGTGACACCGTCTGAAATGGCTGGTCGTCGGGATTTTCGCAACCTGCCAACCGTTACCATTGACGGAGAAGACACTAAGGACATCGACGACGCAATCAGCCTTGAACGCTTGGATGATGGACTTCGTCTATATGTGCATATTGCTGACGTTTCTCACTATATACCCCACGGAACACCACTGTGGAAAGAGGCTGCAAAGCGTGCGACCAGTGTATATTTGGCTGATAGGGTTATCCCCATGCTTCCCCCAAATATATCCAATGGCATTTGTTCGCTTAACCCTCAAGTGGACAGGTTGGCACTAACTTGTGTCATGGATTTTGATGCAAGTGGCAAGGTGGTTGCCCATGAGATTTGCAAATCTGTTATACATTCGGATTATGCCGTGACATATACAACCTTGGCTGACATTTTGGAGGATGAAAACAGTATCCATCGTGCCAGCTACCCTGATTTTAACCAAATGTTCGAGGATATGCACACTCTGTCCTCCAAATTGCGTGAAAAACGTGAAACTAGGGGTTCATTGGACTTTAATTTTCCAGAAAGCAAGATTATTGTTAACGCAGAAGGCAAACCCGTGGACATCATCCGAAAGGAACGCTCTGTTGCCACATCCGTCATAGAGGAATTTATGATTTGTGCCAACGAAGTTGTTGCAACAGAATATTTTTGGATGAGCATCCCTTTCGTGTATCGTGTACACGAAGAACCTCATATGGAGAAGATTGAGATTTTAATGGAGTCTCTGGGTTCTTTGGGTATTAGTATGAAAAAGGGCGGAAACCAAGCCAAAAATCTCCAATCCTTGTTAAAGCGTGTCGAAGGTACACCTCAAGGTCCCGCCGTTAGCAAACAAGTGTTAAAAAGCCTAAAGCAAGCTAGGTACTACCCCCAAGCTTTGGGGCATTTCGGGCTTGCCAGCCAATATTACAGCCACTTCACCTCCCCCATCCGCCGTTTCCCTGATTTGGTGATACACGCCATCATAAGCGACAACTTAGCGGGCAAGGTGGATGCGAATTACATCGAAAGGTTAGAGGAAAGCCTGCCCGATATCTGCCAACACAGCTCCGAAAACGAACGCCGTGCAGACACCTGTGCCAATGAAGTTGCCAAGCTTAAAAAAGTCGAATTTATGCTAGACAAGGTGGGAGAACAGTTTACGGGTACAATAAGCCACACCAACCCCAGCGGTTTTTTTGTGGAGTTGGACAACACCGTGGAAGGCATGGTGGCAATCGCCAGCCTTGACGGGTTTTATGAGTATCACGAGGACAACTACACTTTCATCAACCAAAAAACCAAAAGAAGTTTTGCACTTGGTGACAAAATAGACATTATTGTAGCCGCTGCAAACATGGAGCTTCGTAGGTTAGATTTTACATTGGCATAAATATAAAGGGTGGGCAACTACCAAAGCCATCGCTGAATTGCTGTGGCTTTTTTACTTTGACTAAACCGCACTATTGACAATCCAACACTTTAGGTGTATGATGTAATTAGTATGCCCCACTTTTGTTTGGTGTCGCCTAAAAGGAGAATGGCAAGGGTCGCTTGATGGATTTATTGATAAACACTATGATTTATGGAAGGAATTTAACGGATGAACAGCTTAAAACGTGATGCCCGCAGTTTTGATGTGGTGCTTTTTGCCCTTGTCATTATTATTTCGGCTTTTGGTCTTTTGATGATTGGTTCTACCACAGGCATGGGAGATGGCAATGTGTCTGGTGTGTTTATTAACCAGCTGATTTTTGTTGTAACAGGCATTGCCGTTATGCTTTTGGCGGCGTTTATCAACTTTGAAACCATTTGCAGGTTTTACCTGCCCATTTATGGTGTTAATTTGGCTTTTTTGGTGGTGGTGCTGTTCATGCCAGCGGATAGCAGCAATGTAAACCGCTGGATAGGCGTGCCTATAGGTGACACCATGCTAGGCATACAACCATCAGAATTTGCTAAGATTTTTATGATAATCTTTTTGGCGGCAATTATCAATAAATTTAGAAATGATATTAACAAGCTTTGGGTGGTTGGCATCGTTGTAGCCTCTACTGCCATTGTGGTTGCACTTATATTTGCCCAACCAAGCTATTCTGCCAGCATGGTGCCATTGTTCATTATGATAGCAATGTTGTTTACAGGCGGACTAAACTGGCGATATTTTGTTATTGCGACTGTAATAATTGTACCGCTGGGGTTATTTGTTTTTATTGAACTGCACTCAGAAACACCTTTAATCCTAAACGAAATTTTTGAGCCGTGGCAAATAAATCGTATTATGACATTTTTGTATCCAGAACCTGGCTCAGCACTGCTATATCAAAACGAGCGTGCCTTAGATGCCCTTAACAGCGGGCTTTTAACAGGTCGTGGCTTATTTAGCAATGTGCGTGTGCCAGAAGCCAGCAATGACTTTATCTTTTCTGTTATCGGAGCAGAGCTTGGTTTTATAGGTTCGCTTGCTGTGCTTGCCGTCATATTTACAATTGTGATACGTTGTTTTATGATAGCACATAAAAGCCAACTTTTTCTTGGTAAGTTGCTGGCGACAGGGGTTGGGGCAGCAATCGCCTTTCAAACCTTCGCCCATGTGGGGGTAAACACCTTTATGTTACCAAACACAGGTATCAACTTACCTTTTGTATCCAGCGGTGGTAGCTCCGCTTGGGTTTTTATGGCAATGATTGGGTTGGTGCTTAATGTGGGTATGACTAGGGAATATTCTATGTTTGAAAATTTTGAAGGTAAGTATAACTAAGAATGGAGAATTGAAGTCATGAAAGATTATGTGTTGCGAGCCACAGCCGCCGACAAACAAATTAGGGCATTTGTGGCAACATCTAAATATTTGGTGGACAAGGCTGCCACAATCCACAAAACGTCTGCCGTTGCAACCGCCGCCCTCGGGCGTAGTTTGACGGCTGCTGCTGTAATGGGCTTGATGCTTGGCAATGATGACCACTCTCTAACCATAAACATTCGTGGCGATGGTCCTCTTAGGGGTGTTTTGGTGGTGACGGATGGGCTGGGAAATGTGCGAGGTTATGTAAACAACCCAGTGGTTGACATCGAAGACCGCCCAGATGGTAAGTTGAACGTGGGTGGGGCAGTGGGCAGTGGGCAGTTGACCGTTGCCAAAGACTTAGGATTAAAAGAACCTTATGTCGGTACAACTCCACTTGTAAGTGGCGAAATCGCAGAAGATTTGGCAGCATATTTTATGCACAGCGAACAAACTCCCAGCATTATCTCCCTCGGGGTGATGGTGGACGTGGATTTGAGCGTAAAAGCGGCAGGTGGATTTTTCATCCAGCTTTTGCCAGGGGCATCCGATGAGATAATCGACCAATTAGAGGCTCATATCCAAGGTTTTCCACCCATTTCCCGTCTACTGGATGAACAAAAGTCACCAGAAGACATTTTAGAATTGTTACTTGCCCCTTTTGGCTACGAAATAACAGAAACCCACCCCATCGCCTTTGTGTGCAATTGCGCCAAGGAGAGAATGGAACGCACCTTAATTTCACTAGGTATTGATGAAATTAAATCCATTTTAGAGGAACAGGGGCAGGCGGAGATAAGTTGTCACTTCTGCAGCGAATCCTATTGTTTCACAGAAAACGAGCTTACGCAATTAATTGGGGGTTTGCAATCAACATGATTAAAATTGACAGAGATTGGGGAAAAGAAATCATCCAGAGGGTAGCGAAAATCAAGCAAACCCTTTTGGATGCTGGGGCTTCTGGCATCGCTTTTGGTTCAAGCGGGGGTAAGGATTCTGCACTGGTGGGCATTTTATGCAAAATGGCAACCGATAATATTATAGGGGTCATTATGCCTTGCGAATCCGCCAGCAATTACAATCAAGACCTAAAGGATGCCATGATTTTAGGTCGCACCTACAGTATAGACCATGTAATTGTAGACTTAACTGACACCAAAAAGACCTTACTAACAGCAATTAACCGTGATATATCCGTTAGCGAAGTCGCCAATATCAATATGAACCCTCGCTTGCGAATGACAACCCTTTACGCCATCGCCACCAGCCATAATTACTTGGTAGCTGGAACAGGCAACCGAAGCGAAATCCACATGGGTTATTTCACAAAATGGGGCGATGGTGCATTTGACCTAAACCCCATCCAAGACCTAACAAAGACCGAAATCTTCGATTTTTTAAGGTATCTTAATGCCCCGAAGGTGTTCTACACAAAAGCCCCCTCCGCAGGGCTTTTTGAAGGTCAAACCGATGAAGCCGACATGGGACTGACTTACGATGAATTAGACACCTATTTGCTAACAGGCATAAAAGGCAATAATTTTTATAAAATTGAAAAGGCTCATAAATCCACACAGCACAAACGCATCTCAAACTTCGGAAATCATCCCACTATATAGTAAGTTCTTTCCCTCACCGCTTTTGTGTCATAAAAATAAAAAACCGCAATTTATTGGATTGCGGTTTTTTATTTATTGCGGAGATAGGATTTGAACCTATGACCTTCGGGTTATGAGCCCGACGAGCTTCCAGACTGCTCCACTCCGCGCCATATAAATATTAAATTGGGAGATGGCGGATTCGAACCACCGAAGTCGCTGACAACAGATTTACAGTCTGCCCCCTTTGGCCGCTTGGGTAATCTCCCCTACGATTTGCTATTGTATAAAAATAGCCGACATCCGGACTCGAACCGGAAACCTGCTGATTACAAGTCAGCTGCTCTGCCAATTGAGCCATGTCGGCACAGGTTTCTTGAATTATTATAACATAATATTTCTCACTTTGGCAAGTAATATTTTTAATTATGAAAAATAATTATCCAGTGAATAATATAACTACAACAAATATAACAGCACTAATGGCAACGACAATCAAGAAAGCTTTTATAAGTTTTATTAAATGTCCACTCTCTATACCACGACCACCAGATGCTTTCTTCATATCGGATAAAAATTTTGAGCCACTACGTTTTTTCACACATACACTCCCTCAAAACCAAACACGAACACATCATCAAATCCCCTTGCCTTAAGTTTTCCTTCCATATATCAATCATACCCATCCTCTGCAATCAGTATCAGATTTGCACCATCAAGCATTAATCGCCAACCTAACACGGCTAACTCTTAATCCCTAATTCCACATTCCTAATTCCTAATCACCCTCAAGAACAAGCCCTCGACCTATTAGTACCACTCAGCTAAACATGTTACCATGCGTACACCTGTGGCCTATCAACCTTGTGGTCTACAAGGGGTCTTACTGTCTTATGACATGGGAAATCTAATC
>Ga0123352_10016550_pt1 | contig 11752 bp, 6 predicted proteins | sample TergutLab28metaG_FD_89700 | JGI IMG/M metagenome (GOLD analysis project Ga0123352, IMG submission 89700) | Labiotermes labralis P1 segment gut microbial communities from Petit-Saut dam, French Guiana - Lab288 P1 | ecosystem: Host-associated > Arthropoda: Insects > Digestive system > Gut ...
CTAACCTCCAACCTACAGCAAACCAAGAACGAAACGACCAATGTGGTAATCAACATTATAGCCGCGAGCTCCTGATGATGGGCATAGTAGTGCCCGAAACATGTTGAGCCTATAAGAAGTACAATAAAATAAGTACCAGCATCTAGTTGGTTTTCTATTCTTCGTTATCACTATGATGCACGGTCCAATAAACATCAGATACGACGGATACACTGGTAACTTGGGTATCAGAGTGCTAAACAAATCGATTTGAATTAACCCTTTGGCCCTGGAGTTGGACATTTACAGTTTAGCACACCATTTATGTACATTGTAAATATTTTATGAACCAAGAAGGGTAACATCAGGAAATACACGACATTCTGTGGAGGAATAAACGAAGCTGGTGAGAGAAAGTCTAAAAAAATAATTAAATAATATATTTGTTGACTAAATATATAAAAAGCGTACTCTGGGGAGTAGCGGTGCGTCTGTCCTATATATATAGGATACATGGTGCATAAAAGGTTAATGTTGTGAAATATGGGATGAGGTCTGTCTGTCCTGTAATATTGCAACAAAAAAAAAAAGCAAAAGTGCAGTTGTCAGTTTCCCCGATCGCCTCGCTACGAGCGTGTACATGAGTTACACACACTCGTAACTTCGACGACAGATGGCGGTGAATATGCAACTTCATAAACCTGACGTTCTGCCTAGTCAGACGCAAAGAGCGCTGTACAGTAAAGCTGAAGCAAGCGCCAACGGTATCCACTGGAAAGCAGGCTACGTGAATCCCAATGCCAGCATGCACACAATGGCGCAGACGAAACCTAACATCTGCAGGGACAGAAACTGCAGGTTTCGAGTCCTAGCTAGACACTTCACTCGCCAAAACAACCTGTTATACAACAGACTTTCAAACAATAAGGTAAGAAGCACTAAGGCGACGAGAACTCTAGTCTTACTTTGATGTCTCTATGACGCATATTTACCAGATCGTGCACATAAAACCTCCCTGTAGTGCAATTGCCCTATTTCGACATTTAAGCATTTTCTCACTGTGGCACTTACGCTTCTATCCCCGCACAGAAGCAGTCGGTACCAAGTGTCTACAGCACGGAGGTGATAGCTTTCTTCACGTCGGTGTCTGTTATAAAACGCCCGCCAGCCAGGTGCTTTAAAGGGCCCAAAGAGACGGCGCGATGTTTGAACTGTAGGTTAGGGTGGTCCCTACCATGCGAGTCGTCACTCCCTAATCAGTAACAACTATGGGTGGCAGTATGAGGCACAGCGATCGCCATCTGTTTGGGCCTGGCGACGATTTACAACAGACGCCGACGTGAAGCAAGATGTCACCTCTTATCTACAGAGTCTACACCGCCATACAAGCCATGGTGAAACTGTAAGATAAATGCTTAAACGTTAATGATGACTACGTGACGGTCTGGTGAGTACCATCTGTTACTCTTGTGTTAAACATTCATTAAAGTTAGAATACAGTTATCAGTGTTAGTGTTTCCTTCCTTGTATTTTAAACTTCCTTAAGTTTAATTAAAATAACGCATTCATGCAATCGGCTATACCTACAACATAACCTAGCATGCACAGCAACAGAGACAGAACTTTAAGTAAATCTTATCTACTTCACTTGACGGATCGCACACATTTATTTTGTGGCTCTTTTTATTCATCCTTAATAGACTACAAATGACTCCTTTTCACAATTCTTTATTCAAGACTTACATCAGTCTCCATGTGGATAAATAAGAATTCTACATTATTCAATTCCATGAAATAAATTTAATGACTTGGGCAGTAGAGCTGACGTTGTCAGACACACAAACAATCAGTCATTCCGGGTAGACATGTTGACGAAGTCTCGGACAGTCTGGCAGAGAGAATGAAATAACTTAAATACTCTCACGCCAGGTACAGCAGAAATCAAAGTTTTAAAAGCATGAGTATTGAGCCATTACACCAAAGTAGTAGGGGAAAAAAGTTACAGGTTTACCATTTGTACGAAGGAAGTAATGTGTGACGATATGGACTAAATTCATTGGACACTCAACAGGGGTCAGATTTGGGTCCTTGTGAAAAAGGTAATGAACCTTCGTCTGTGTTCCGTACAAGGTGGTAAGATCCCCCAGCAGCTGAGCGAATACCAACTGTAAAGAAGCGTCTTTCCTCATAAGGAATGTTTATTTTTCCGTAAATAAAAACTAAATGTTATAAAATTCCACATAAAAATATGCATTCACAAGATGTCGCTAAAGAATATTACAAAATACTAGGTTATGTGGCCGAATGTTTCATTGCGTGTCACCTTACATCTGTGAATCTATGGCTATGTTGTTACAAATCACAAACATAGGAACATAATGTAACTATAGGTATTTGTGTCTAATCTCTACGTATTGAAAGGCAACAGAAACTTGGGTAAAGTTCCAGTAATTTTTAAATTAGACACTTGTGGAGAGAAGCAATTCCCTTCTTGCTCCGGTTTTCACCCTTGGTGGAAGAGTTTAAACCTCCCTTCTGGATGAGACATGGTAAGCCCATGAGTTGGTTGGGGCATTGTGGTGAAGAGACATCGGCCCGCCTGAAATTTATTAGTCATGACCAGAATTTTGTTTCCCTGATCAAATAAAGAAAATTATCCACGAGTAGTAAATGTACTACAGCATAATCCCAGATGGTTTCGGATTTTTTTCCGATTACCCGGCACCTGTTATGGAAAGATATTATGTTCAAGTCGGTAACTGTTTCTTCGACCTCTCTGTCACTGCCGATACCTCTTGTACTTTTATCGCAAATGACGTGATATTATCCTCAACATAAGTAGGTCTGCCCACCCCAGTAGCCTCACGGTCTAAGGTGTGGGTCTGCTGCCGCTCGCTTGCTGGCGTTGCGGGTTCGAATCCCACTGGGGGGCATGGATGTCCGTATCTTATAAATGTTGTATGTTATTAGATACAGGTCTCTGGGACGGGCAGATCACTCGTCCAGAGGAGTCCTACCGACTGTTCTGTGTGTGAGTGTGATTGTAAAGCCTCAGCACTGAGGAGGCCCTGGCCCAGGGGCTGTTGGGCCATGGAAAAACTGAAGTAGGTCTTCCTAAATAAACTGTTTGTTTACCCACTTCAAATAGAATTTGTTGAACATATTTTATCAAAAGTCCCCAGGATAGATTTCATTGTTATCTGTCCAAAGGGTGCAAAGTTGTTACTCTTGGACTGTGATAAAATAAACAGAATTGGATGCTAAGCAGAATTTTCCGACAAATTTAAGTTTTTAAATAACACGTTGGGAGTTCCAGGTATACTGGACTACTAAGCACATAAACAAATAGATGTCAGGACTCAGGGATGTCCTAAACGTATTGCGTGACTTGCATCAATTATAAATTTACTTACGTTACCAAGTTCTGCCTGTGCAAAAGGATCTGGCGTGTTAATACAAAAATTTGATTCAAATCTTCATGGTTACACGTACATCAATGATATCAAATGTTTTATTGTCCAACTAATGCACTCAAATATACATAAAACCGTTAAACTGTTAAAAACCAATTAAACTTATAAAAGCCGCTCCAACATGTTTCGGTTCACTCAGGAACAATCAGCAGGGAGCCACAGCCAGCGCTTAGCTAAAATTACAAGTCCTGTTCAACAGTGCATGTCGGTGCAGACGTTGTCAGTGTTATGGCGGCATATTCTGACTGTAATAAAGGGATCCATATAAGGCACGGCATTAAGAAAGATATTAATATATAATAAAAATTACTTAATAAAACAAAAATGTAGGACTTACCGTGGTGTGCGTGTTTATGGTTGTAGCTCCCTGATGATGGTTCCTGCGTGAGTCGAAACATGTTGGAACGAGTTTAATTGGCTTCTAACAATTTAACAGTTTTATATATTTGACTGCATTAGTCATCATCATCATCATCATCATCATCATCATCATCATATATCTTTCATGGAGTTGGGCCACTTGTTGACCCGTTCCGGTCTCACGTATACAGAAGTCTCTTTTAAAGGTCTTCCATGATTCCTTCTGCCAGTTGGGGAGTAGTGTTTCATTACCCTGGGTAATCTGTTTCTAGGTATTCTATTAACATATCATATCCGGCTTCTCTTTTATTCCAGTAATTTGTCCAAAAATTTGTATTATTTTTAGATCATTTGCTATTTGTGCATTCGTTTTGTAATCTGCCCAAGTGTATCCTGCTGTTCTTCTCATGTATTTCATCTCTGCTGCTGTTATTCTTCTAGCGTCACTTGCTTTAATAGTGAGTGTATGAGTTGGACAATAAAATGTTTGATTGGATTCAAATGTTCAATAAAAATTGTGCTTAACGCATACTGTCTGTACTTATACGGTCCAGAAAGTCCCTAGTCGCTGTAGATGACAAAGCAAGAAAATAGGAGATAATAAAAAAAACAGTTATGTGAAAAACATGCAAATATCAACCTCTTTTAAATATGGAAATAGCGTGAAGAGTATTCATGTCCGGAAATTTGAGTCTTTGAATAAACGGCGCCACGCTGCAAGAGACGGAGAGATTGCTCTCTTGGATAAGTCTGCTCTTCATCCCATTTCCTGTTCTAATTCTTGATCTCGTAATGCAGAAGTGGACGACAGCAACGCCTTACTTCAGCCCATTACCAGCTTCCTCATTCTGTGCACTTATTAGCTGCAATTAACCTGTTTAAACCCACATGCATAAGATTGCTTCTTACAGTCACTATTCAGGCAGTTAGGTCTACTCTCCGGCATCATACTTTGCAGGTCCGGATTACGTCACAGGGAAGTCAAAGTAGAATTTGTGCTGAAAAATACAGGGCCCGGACAAGTCCCAGTATGGCATGTCGGTTTTGTCCTGCCACAGATCTTTTGACCAGCAAACCATATTCATCTGCCACGATCGCAACCATAATCATTGTCATCGTCATAGTTCTGTTGAAATTGCCAATTCGATGTTACTGTCCTCTATTTTATCGACAGTTACATCAATAATCGTAATTTGCTGGTGGCAGAAACCACATATTCAATTACCATCGTTGTAATAATAGATAAATACAGCTATTATGAAATCGTTAATGGAAGTGATACGGAGCGAGATCCACACAAACTTAATTTACGATAGTTTTATTTGTAGTTGTTTATAAGGAAGACCAACACGCCTTATGTGCAGACCATGTTTGTCCGTCCATCTGTGACACTAATATCTTCAGAGGATATGGACAAACCATTTTTAAAAATGACATTGAAGAACGGTACTAAATTTTCTTGGAAAATTCCGATTTTCGATTAGTATACTGATTGTTAGTAAAGCTATTTGACATAAGATGAATAGTGAAATTTTTCACCGAGCATGTAAACCACCCACAATTTTTATAAAATTTGACATGGAAGACTTCCACTAATTTGCACTTCGATATTTCCATGCCTAAGTAAGGTTAATAAGGTTTAAAAATTATCCTTGATAATTTTGTGTAGGCCTAAATTACAATGTACTCCCTTCCCAAAACTCAAATATTTTATCCTTTATCAGAATTAATACTTATCCCAATATCGGGCTTTCACCGCTTAAATATTAGAACACGGGTTGATTTCCACTAGGACATCACTGACGATAGCTTACACCTACCTGACAGGGGAAAGAATTAAACACTGGCATTTATTGGCACCTTAACCTCTTAAGAATAGGTGCAAGTAGAACAGACAGGCAAGGTGTGAGCACTAGGGGGTTAGGCTGTAGGAGTGAAGAAAACTGTCTTCAGGGGTGTTAAACAGTGAAGTTGATCCAGACCTATGTCAATATTATCCGCAACATTACACGTCAAAACATGTCAGAAGACGGTTACCTTCATAATCCCCACCATCAGAATTTCGGTCTTATGAGTACTGGTATGGTTGGACAGCCGATAAGATGGATACAGAATGCTTTAAATATTCCTACACTGTCACAGTCTGCACCGATGAAGACGATGTTTGTTGTACAATGTTGGACACCTTGTCATAGGATCAAGTGTCCTATCGTTCGACTTACTACAATGTTGTAATACAACCGCAGATGAGAAAAAGATGGAATTGGGCCCCACCTCCAAGGATGAGAAAGAGGACGTAGTGGTGGAAGAGAAGAAGAAGAAGAAGAGACGTAGTAAAGCAGGCCTGTGGTAAGTAGTGGTATTGGTATTTTGGGCAAGTTAAAGTTCCTCGCTTGCTTTCTTGACACCAACACGCACACGGCTATCGGCCGTGACAATACAGCTGTGCCAAATAACACTGACCTACTCAAACAATTCCGCTGTTGGCCTCAACTATTAATTATTTCCAGTACACCACTCACCTCTTTCTGTATCTTAACCAAGACAGGCAATGTAGCTATAAACAAAACATTCAGGCGCGATCGTGAAACCACTGTTGCCGTCGAAAAGCAGTATTACACATTCTGAGTGTGTTTCTGCAGCCTTATTTATCCAGCACGCAAAGCGCATGCTTCTTAGCACATTGTCGTCTGTGGCCTGTCTAGCTGTACCATATTTTTCCACATTATCTCAAAAAGACATGATTCTAGGGAGAAACATTTATTCAATACGAAATATGTTTTGATTTTCTCTACAAATTTTGTCCGAAATATTTATCATTCTAAGAAGAATTTAGAGAGATTTTATCACAAATGTGCATATGTGTTCATGTACAGTAACAGTTACTCTGGTCAGATTTTTGTAGACTTGGAATTTTCTAGACATATTTCGAAAACATAAATATCAAACTTCACAAAAATCCGTCCAGAGAGGGTTTGTTCCATGCAGACAGAGAGACAGACAGACAGACATGACGAAGCTAACAGTCACTTTTCGTATTTTGTAAACGTGCCTAAAAATGATCGATAATTTATCTCCATATTACTAAATTCCAGGGACAACTTCATAGTTTTCTTTACTTTTGCGCATAAATATAATTCAATACATATTATGTGGATGTATATTGAAAAAAAAATCCCAATGGAAGAAGCAGGATTGGTGTTTTAATCCATAAACATCACGAGTGTGAAATCTATGATGTATGGTTGATCCTTTACTGATGATACTGGAATGTTTTTCAGTAACTCAAGCGGAAATACGTTGCCCTGCACTTCACCATGGCATTGAAAATTAGAAGATAAAGATACAGTCGGACTGGAGGACAGATGGCTATCCTTCTGTGCGTGGCGGAATGTGCGTTAAATTAATATAATTCTTACACACACATACAAAACTGAAAAGCCGGACGATGCCTACTGGTTGTGCGGAGGCAATGCAAATCAAACCTCGTACCTTAACTTCACTGTTGTAGGTAAATGTAAGCAGTCCCGTTACAGGCCTGGAGTGGCCCAGGGGGTTCCAGGAAGTTAAGGTTCCCAGATTTCGTGAAAACGGCACAGGATGGTGGTAAGGTTGTCAGCCTTACGCACCGGCCACCTTTACCTACGGGAAATACTCCTAGTACTCATTTCTGTTAGAGGCTGAGACGGCCCCAGGGCCATAGTGCGATCGGAAGGATTATGTCAATAAAAAATCCAATGACACCAGCTGGGATCGAACCAGCGACCTTGTGATTTGTAGCACAGTACCTTAACCAATGTGCCACCGCGGTCCCCTCACTTCTGCAGAGTCGCGTAAAATTCTGAATCGTAAGTGACCTTACAACTGATGACGTGTGTGTTGGTTGCGTGACTCATTTTACGACGCTGTTAATGTGCGTGGGATTACGTAAAGACGGTGGTGAGATTAATGAATGAGGAAATGGAAAATATTTGAAAGAATCTTTCATGACAAAAAAAAATACTAGTCCGATATTCGTCTGAAGGTTTTGAGGAAACGCAAGAAATGCCGCAGTCACTGATGGCCAGCGTTCCGACCTATTTGCAAAGAGGGGTTCTCCAAGATAAAAATCTAAAGCCTTATTACTCAAAATATTTCTGTTAAGGCGGACTTAGTAGCAGTCCCACTGATTGTGAAGACCCCTTCCACAGAAATTATCTTAGCTCGAGGGCCCGCATGGTAAAAACTCACGGTAATATTTATGTTTCGAATAATTGCAAAAAGACACATCTCCAAAAAAAATAAGGTCGCTGAGGCAACGTAAATACCCATTACAAAAATTACAATTTTCTTAGAAAAAACGTAAACGAAAATCCTGTTTGTTCTACTGACAAGAATCTACATTGTATTATGTTGCACCACTATTCCATATGGGGAACGCGGTGGCGCAGTTGGTTGAGGTACTGCGCTAGAAGCCGGAAATTCGAGGGTTCGATTCCCGATGGTGTCATTGAAATTTTTCATTAACATAATCCTTCCGGGCGCACTATGGCCCTGGGGTTGACTTAGCATTTAACAAAAATGTGTACCAGGAATATTTCCTGCGGGTGAATGCGGCCGGTGTGTAGGGCTGACAACCTTACCACCTTCATGTGCCAAATGTCTTGAAATCTGGGAGCCTCAAACTCCTGGAACCCTCAGGGCCTCTCCAGGCCTTGAATGGGATTGCTTTACCTTTACTATTCCAAATAAACAAATTTTGTAAAATATCAAAAGTACTCACTTCGATATGCTTTCTTGCTAACTTACAGTAGGAACGCAAAATATTATCGCTGACCGCCTAATGTTACTTAAACACATTTTGTAAACCAAACTTCCAGAACGTTATGACAACACCACACTACTTGATGCTTGGTCTGTGAAATATCCATATAACAACAAATGGTAGGAAGAGAGGGAAGCACTTTAAGATACCCGGATTCAATCACAAGATATTATTTGTGAGGTTTTTGTGTTGAGAGAGAGGCAACCGCGCAATTTTATTTCCGAAGATTAATATTTGTCCCGCAGGTATCATTCGACCAACGCTCCGTACTGAAGTATCATCTGGAGACGGTACACCAAGCAGCAGGTCCATTTGAGACCGCTGGACCAATAATTCCGTCTCATTTTGCATAGGCCTACATTTGACAAGTGCCAAGAATTAGCCACCACAAACCCCATATGGAACATGCACCTCTGGTCACCGTCATAACAGAAGTATGTCTAACATCTTTATCTGATTAGCGCTAAGAGTCTCATACTATTCAATAAATTCGCGTGACCCATGCCGAAGAAATAAAGTGGCCGATTATAATTAAGAGTGTAAAGGCCTGAAAAATCGTTTCTTCCCTGTCTCATACCTCTTCATTATGTAGTACTGAATAACGCTTAGAGCACAGTTTACCTTTGCGTTTATTGTTTTTAACAACTGGGATGCTGTAGGAGTAGCTTTTGAAAGTCAGTGTAAGGTGGGATGCGCAAGAAAGGAGAGTGGCTTCTGCATTTTAACAAGCATGTAAGTGTTAATTCTTCACTTCTATGAGTAGTTTAAAACAACAAGCGGAACGTACAACACGGAGGTCGTGTCTCTCCTTCAGTTTGACTGCCTAATCGAAAAAAAAACCATTGAAAGAAAAGAGATAAGATTTGGTATTCAAATCTGTACAAAATATTGTCGAACAAATTTAATTTCTATTCGAAAATATAGGAGTAATACCGGCTTCAAACAAAGGTAAAAAATCGAAGAACGTAACAAATATTTTCTCAAAACATTATATAATGTGCACGTACAGTAGCAATTCCGGCAACTTCGCCTTTAACTGTAGATTCAAAACTACAAGGTGTAAAGAAAATGTATGTTGGATCTCAAATATTTCACCTTTTTCCTTAGGATTATATTCCAAATATTCTTACGTAACAATTGCTAAAAGAAAACTATTCAATTTTTTTGTCACGTATGCGATTATTCGTAGCCAGCATTTGTCGAATCCGTCGTTTTCACCAAAAAAAAATTCCAGACGCTTCCAAATAAGGGATATATATCATAAATAGGGAAATGCCATCGACATAAAATACGTTGATAGCAAGGACAAATAAATTTGTGGAAAATATTCTGATTGGAGATCAAATATCCGTATTAGATCTGCGCCCGACACAGAGTCACTTTTAGACATAGATTAGTGTCTAACACCGTATTATCTTCATGGTATTGGCGTATTTTTACAGTATTATGCAGTTCCATTTATTTGTAAAATTTTCTGGCCCATACTCAATACGCTTGGCTCACTGCAGACCGCAGGCGCCAAAGAATTCAACAAACGTGTTTTAAAGTCTAGTGGTAAATGCATGAATCAGTATTTTGCCCACACACTGTATTTATGTTTCACGTGATTCTCGCAATGAAGAGCTATCAGTTCCTTTACAGGATTAACCGTTCGGTTTTTGTGATGGACACTATTTTCTTTTTGTGAGATAGGAACTGAATTCTAAAATATTCGTTATATGAAATTCGTGCTTGATAATCTTCATGGTCATTTCCAGGTCGGTCACGAGCTCAGTGACTTCCTGAATTCCGAAGCAGGCCGTCACAGAATGGCAACAACTAACTGGCCTACAGGCCAACTACCTTTCATTTCATACAGCAGTTAAACCGTTACATTCCATTGTTACATGTGTCCAGCAATACGAAAAGACCCCAGTCTAACCAGGACACCGAAAGAGTAAAGCATTCCAGAATCTCGGTGCGGTTTTTCACGTTTCTTAGAACAGGTCACTCTCACTTGACAGACAGAAAGCTCGATAATCGTGAGGACTCCATAAAGGATTTGCTGTAATGAGCACTACTACGTATGATAGGACATATTTGTTAACTGCAATTTGGTTGTCAAACGGTGGCATTATTATAGTACACATTTACACACAGACAATACACAGAACAACACAAATGACAACAGAACAACACAAATAACAACTAATTTGGAAGAGTGCGGGCCGTGCCCCGTCTTTGCGAATTTTACCCTGGAATTTGCCTTACAACTGAGGAAAAAGCACGGAAAACTCTCAGTCAGGGTAAGAAAAACCTCAGTCAGGGTAGAAAAACTTCAGTCAGGGTAGAAAAACCTCAGTCAGGTTAAGAAAAACCTCAGTCAGGGTAGAAAAACTTCAGTCAGCGTAAGCAAAACCTGTCAGGGTAGAAAACTTCAGTCAGGGTAAAGAGAAACCTCAGTCAGGGTACCAATTGCAAATGTTTATAATGACAGCGAAGTGTATGAATCATTATTTATATAACCCAAATTAAATGCATGTGCGTGTTTTTAAGATAAGATTTCGCAGTTCACCGCACGTACGCCCTCAATGTTAATGGAAAAAAAGTTTATTTCCTTTTGCGATCGGCATTGGTCCCTTTCGGAAGAGTTGCAGTACTTTGCCGCAGCCTCTTTCCCCAGGGTACGAAGCAGCCGGAGCATGAAGCTGACCACTCATCTCCATTCAGTGTCAACTTTATACACACTTCACCTCTCTTGTAGGTACATATCCGGTAAAAAAATCCTTACGTTTTAGGACACTCAAGATTCTTCAACGTGTTCACAGTACTTTTATCATTAGACCCTAATATCCCTAATCCATTAATTTATTCTCCACTTTTCGCCAAGACTAATTTCAATACAAATGAATACATATAGGGTGAATTTTCCACAACTGTTAAGTTATGAAGGACGATATCAAAGTATCTTCTTTAACCGATATGAAATATGACTATATACACATCGGCTAAAAAAATCTGTCATAAAGTCAACTGCAGGTAGCTATTAATTCCAATTATACTAAACACAACACCGTTAAGCATCCAATTATACTAAACACAACACCGTTAAGCATCCAATTATACTAAACACAACACCGTTAAGCATCCAATTATA
>Ga0123352_10016551_pt1 | contig 11751 bp, 7 predicted proteins | sample TergutLab28metaG_FD_89700 | JGI IMG/M metagenome (GOLD analysis project Ga0123352, IMG submission 89700) | Labiotermes labralis P1 segment gut microbial communities from Petit-Saut dam, French Guiana - Lab288 P1 | ecosystem: Host-associated > Arthropoda: Insects > Digestive system > Gut ...
CGAATTGCTGTACATATTCGTATTAATTATGAAAAATTTAAAGTTAATCAAGGAAAAGGAGACAATTTGGAAATTATCTCAGAAACGTGTGGAAGGCTGAATTTCGAAATTTCAGAAAGAATGGAAAATTCAATAAAATATAATTCAGCAGTAATAGGGAATATAGTCTGAAGTAACAGTTTTACACTTCTTAAAACTGTACAGTACTGCCGCCTAATCTCAGACGTCAATTTTAGGAAACCTCAAAGATTCTGCATTACCGCATATATGAATATCGTTTACAACTTTAATTTCTCAGACCTTCTTTCAAATTCCTGCCAAACTACACACGGCACTGTTATAATTAACTAAGCAACGTGGTCAGTGACCAGTTTAATGGGATCCATTAATTTGTGGCATGAACTGGAATACAACTGAGTGAAATCAACAGTAGAGCACCTAACGTTGAAACAACATTACCCTGTACAGTACTGAGAAATATAAAACAGATTTTAACAAGACAAATTCCATTCCAATTCGGGGTATTATATGGGCTCACAAATTTTGAAAATGGACGAAATTTAATGTCACCGTTTGACTTAATAATGAACATTGTCAAATTTATTATGAAAATATTGTAATGCGTGGAAAGAGAGAAATTAGTTGAAATTTGGTTTGTATTTGGAATTTGGGTGTTTGAAATGATTTTCGGAAAAATAGCAACTACGCGGGACGTATCACAGTTTAAGCAAGGGGAAAATGTATTAAATTATGGTGATTTTATTTGTATAACTTGTATTTTGTGTGTTGACACGTTGTAAAATTTGAATTACACGTAACATCCGATATAATACGTCAGTCTAAATTTTTCTATCCAAATGTCAACTAATTTCTCTCTTTCCATGCATAACACTATTTACTGCACATACATATAAGAGCTTATTTCAGATCCGGTTTGACAACGCGCACATAGGCTATGTATATTTTCTTCTACCTGCATTGCCTCTCCGTCCAGTGTCTTGAATATAGTTTATTATTTCTCTAAGAAATTATAAGGACACAATTATATAAGGACACAATTATATATCTGATTTAAATATACATTCCTAATTTTATGTTTTGTTGACCGTGCATCCCTGTATAATCTTTTTCAAATGAAGCCAACTAGATGCACACTATTTCTTAGCATATTCATTTCAGCTTCTCTACATGTTTCGGGCAACTATGTGCCCATCATCAGGAGAACTTATTGTATCTATGCGAAACTGGTATTTTTCATTCTGTATAGATGGCTGTCTAGTCTGCTGCAGACCAGACAGCCACCTATACAGAGTGAAAAATACCAGTGTCGCAGAGATACAATAAGTTCTGCTGATGATGGGCACATAGTTGCCCGAAACATGTAGAGAAGTTGAAATAAATATACTCAGAAGTGGTGTGCACATAACTGGCTTCATTTGAAAAAAATCCATTCCTAGTACTCGATTCATATATTCGCTCCATTTCTGCATGAATATCCTGTTCCGTCCTTTCGATCCTGATCGGTTATCTGTTCGTAGCGCAACATTTTATCGATCACAGAACTTCCATTAGAAGTTTACAGGTGTGAAGCAACTTTCTAGTGACGTATCTGGAAGGCCATTCCATGCGTCAGAGAACTGAACGTGTCTCGTGAGCATTCCGAGATGCAACGAAATAAACTTAAAACAGCCTCATAATAACCACATCTTCAAATTTCAGACGAGCCTCTTATAGTTTCTCGAGAGAGTTACTGTCCCTCGAATTTTATTGAATTTTGGCACTTCGTTCCTAAATTAATTTCATGTAATGCTCTTTTGTTGTCGCATGAGGGTAGCTGGGGTTGCCGAATGGGCGAAATATTTAAATAAACACAAGAAGTGGGTAACAAGCAAACGAAATGACACCCGCCAACTTACACAAATAGCATAATATTTGAGTCTTTCAGAGGTCTTGATGGCGCATTTGAGTTTGAACGTTTAGAAGGTCAAATAAGTTCTACGTCACGAACACACACACACACACACACACACAAACACAAACACACGCACACGCACACACAAACACACTATTTACATTAACGTAATCGATCTAATTAATATCAATGTAAATTTCATTGAAATAAATTATCAGGCCTGAGAAGCAGGAGTATATGGAAGAACATTTTAACGTATCGAAATACGTTGCATTGACAAACATACATCTGAATGTGTCAGTACGGCGGAAAGTTTATAAGTAGCCAATAAATCAATAATCAGCAAAGGATTTAGGCCAAACTACATTTTATGTATCTAATAAAAGCAAATGGAAATGCAGCCAACATCAGTCACAATGTAATTTTATATATATATATATATGTTTATATATATACCTACATACGCGGGGACCGCGGTAGCACAGTGGTTAAGGTGCTGTGCTACTAATCGGAAGGTCGCTGTCAGTGAATTTTTCACTGACATAGAATCCTTCCGATCGCACTATGGCCCTGGGGTCGATTCAGTCTCTAACAGAAATGAGTACCAGGAATATTTCCTGGGGGTAAAGGCGGCCAGTGCTTAAGGCTGACAACCTACCACCATCCTTAACTTCCCGGAATTATCACAGAAACGTTTAGGATGGTTCACTTTTAAGGATAACTTTTTGTTTTATAAAATTTATGTGCATATGTTGTTGTATATAGAAAGTTACAAGCAAGCTGATCACTCGTCAAGAGGAGTCCTACTGCGAGTTGTGTGTCTGAGTGTGATCTCGAAGCCTCAACAATTGGGCGGATTAAGCCCCCATAAACCAACTCTTCCGCTGACTTGAAAGAAAAGAATAAAAACGAAAACAACTTATACTTATTTTCTGACTATTTTTTACGCGAGTATTTTTATGGCAAATTGTTGTAGTTGTAGAAGTTGTCGTCGTCGTAAAAGTAGTAGTAGTAGTAGTAATAGTAGTAGTAGAATTAGCAGCAGCAGCAGTAGTACTGAATGCCACCGCGGCGAATTCTTGTTTGAATGTAGAATGTAGAACATGTTCAGACACAACGTGCGCCAGACATCCAGCAATTCACTGCTATGTAGCCCTGCGGTTTACCCTTGAACAGAGTAAATTAGAACCGACGAGGTCAGGGATCATACTGTCGAAAGGAATGACAACGTTGTCCGTAAGTTAGCATCGTTTTAAAAGCACATATGGCTGTGGTCCAAGCGTTGAAGCTTGGTTCAATATCGACCAGGGTCAACTTGGGTCACATCTGCATTGTATTGTTCTAACTGCTGCCAACACATCGTTCTCTGATTCTGAGACTTCAGACTTCGGACAGGCTGGTTGTAGCTAGGATCGTTAAGTATCTTTGAAGATAAGAACAAACACTGGGAGATGATATTTCAAAGCACATCCACCCAGTGACTACATACAGATACACGATTTGGCTATTCATATTCTATTTATAAAATGAATGAGATTCTTACATTATGTCTCTGCCATAAATAATTTTAATGTATTATTGCTTATGTTTAATTGGTTTTAACTTTGGTAGAGCGCTTTTACTAATAAATTATATATATATATATAATGTTAAATGTAATGTGAAATCCCACCAAAAAACACAATAGATACACTCGAATTGTCATATTATTAATTTAATCCTATTGTATATCTTGTACAAGGCATGATAATAGGATCAATTCATTAATCCGAAACATGTAGCCCGTATCTCTGAATGAAAAAATTATGTTTTGTTTGACTGAAAACATTGCATTTTTCATCGTGAAATGAAAATGAGTTCTTTATGGTTTCCTTGCCAAAGTAGTTAATATCGAATAGTGTGGTGATCAGCGAATATTTAGTTGGAAATTATGTGGTCGTGGCCTGTTACAACTTTTACAATTTCAGTGGAGAAGCTGCTGTAAACGAAATAATTCTCAGTAAGCTTGGTAGGTGTCCCGGCGTAAATTTGAAACGAATAACTCTCGAGTAAATAAGTCAGAAGCTTTATCTATTAGGCCAACTAGCACTGTGGTAAATTTGATATATGACATCAAAATACTGGTATTTTTAATTCCCATTAATTTTCGGTTTGTATTACAGGGAATTTAATTAGAATGAAATGACTCGGAGACTTTAGCATCCTTAACGTCGCGGGCATGCGGATAATTTTACTTAGATTTGTGTTCAGAGCACGAACTGCAGGGCTCTCGCCTAACACCAGGTACATATAACTGCCAGCACGTAATCACTTGAAGCAACACGTGGCTTCTAAAGAGTATCTATGAAAATCGGACAATTATTTTAAAATTATAAGCGTCTGTGTCATAACAATTGAAGCAGATGCCACAGTAGTCTGCCAAGACACTTAAAGTCAGTGAAGCTATTGAATAACGTGGATGGGGATCTGATGTTTGTTGGACCGTGTATCATTGTCATAACTGAAGAATAAAAAACCATCTAGATGTCACTTATTATTTTATTGTACTTTTTATGGGCTCAACATGTTTCGAGCATTACTATGCCCATCATCAGGAGCTCGCGACTTTGATGTTGATTACCACATTGGTCGTTTCGTTCTTGGTTTGCTGTATGTTGGAGGTTAGGTGCGGTCTGGGCTGCAGGCTATAGCCAGCCCAGACACTACTCCAGCCTAACCGCACCTAACCTCCAACATACAGCAAACAAAGAACGAAACGACCAATGTGGTAATCAACATCAAAGTCGCGAGCTCCTGATGAAGGGCATAGTAATGCTCGAAACATGTTGAGCCTATAAGAAGTACAATAAAATACTAAGTGACATCTAGTTGGTTTTTTAATTCTTCAACGTGGATGGAATTCAACTGGATACAGGTGTTCAGACTGCGTTTTACCAATGTCAGCAGAAGTTCTATGGGGATGTGAACTGGATTAAAGTGGCTACGAACAGGATATTGTAGTAGGCTTTTATGATGGCGTTACTTACTTACTTATTTACTCACTCCATAGAGCAGAGTCCTTCTTGCGAAGATAATCAATTCTCAGCTAGTCAAGAAATTCACCGCATTTTAAGGAACCCGAAGGTTCGTTACCGCATTCACAAGTGCCCACCACCTGTCCCAATCTTGAGCCAGTTTGTTCCAGTCCATGCCTCCATATCCCACTTCCTGAAGATCCATCTTAATATTATCCTTCCATCTACCCCTGGGTCTTCCTAGTTAACTATTTACCTCGGGTTTCCCCTCTTTATGATGGCGTTTAGGAATAAAATGTCCTACCACAGCCTCCAAACTCATTACTGTCTAAATAAATGTATCCTTGTAGGAAGAAGAATCAATTATTTTACCTTTCACTTGGAGGTAACTCCATGTACCAAACGTTATTTAAAATAAAGGTCCGTTACCAGTAACAGGCCACAATTAGACATTACTGTGAAGCAGCTGGTTTCCATCTACAAGTTTGTACACCCCTTCTTGTAGTGCCACTTGGGTAGTGCCTGTCCTTCAGGCTTACCTACTAAAATCTGTGTGCAAGCTGGTTCGTAAGTTTCGGTTGCCATCTACTCGTCCTCCTCATTTCAAGCTCCTTCAACGGAATAATTTAGTAACAGAGTTTGTGAGAATTATCACATGTTTCATTCAAGTAAACTGTATATTACGTAAATATTACTTCACCTTGTTAATTCTTTAAATCTATTGTCGTATTTCTTACGAATTACTCCACACAGAACGCAACCATAGTGACTTTTGTTAATAAACAGTATATTATTTCATATTTATCGTCAGTGTTGATCAGTTTTTAGATGAGATTACACATTTTGTACGTAATAGGGAAGATGCATAATGAAAGACATAAGACCCGCCAGTAAACAAATTTTACTGTAGAGCCTGTGACAGCAACTACATATTTCGGCTATGTAAAGTAGCCATCATCAGGCTGTAATTATCAGAAATGTAAAAAGGATAATTATGTGCTCGTAGCCTTACATATAATTACACAAATTAATGGATGAGATCTCTGTCTTACAAAAGATCTATATGAAAGTTACACATAGAAAATATTTTACAATATATATAAGATGTAAATCTACAATAATTGTGTGCAACAATTTTAAAAATGAAAGCTAAATTTTAAAACTTTGATATATAATCCTTCTTTTTGTTTTTTAGGTTGGCAATGTTAGGAAATTTAAGCGGCGATCATAAGAGTTGAATTTGTGAGCCACTCGGCTAGGTTATCGGATATTTAATGAAAAATGTAATATGACCGTACGGCGTCCCATGTGGATCCATAAATGTACTATCAGATATAATATTCAAATTCCGCCCAAGATGTGGATTCGGTCACTATTCAGCCGCACGCACATACACCAATATAAGTAATTTACAGTTTCATTAAAAATCGCTCAAACCACACCATAGACACCACGCCGCGTGTCTGATGCTTCACATAGTGAGGATGTCTGAAGATGGTATGTCACACCGAATTTACGGGGTCCAATCATATTCACTTAATATATGTTTATATTTAACTGAAGAACAAGATAATACTTGGATAAGAAAGGAACCTTAAGATATAGAAATAAATGTATAAAAATGACACCAGAATATCAGATTTTACGGTGGAAACATTTAAATTGCTACTTTTGTGTTATGAAACATTATGGGCTCTGGTGGTAGGATTGTGACAGGCAGACACAGGGATGTCGTAACATGAGCTGCAATAGTGTTGTGGGAAGAAAACAAACCATGAATATTCTTCGTATTCCTCCTACTTCCTCTCCCTTAGTTTCAAATACTGTTCTCAGAAACCCCCAATTTATCCTTCTTATAGCAAGAAAAAACAAATTGCTCACCTGTATAAAGCAAAACAAATGTTTTTATTTTCGTATTTTAATTTTCATGTCCTTCGATACGGAAGGGAAAGACAAGATTTTTAAATGAACTGCAGCACCCCATAATAACAAATAATGTACAAAAATAATATTTTCGCTCGATAATTTATAGGTTTTTTTAATGATGTGCTCATTTCATCTACCTCAGAATAGAAAAAATAATGTTGGGTTTATGTGAGCACGGTAAAATGTTCCGTTTGCAAAAAAATGCAGAAAGATTCTTGACTAGATGAACCACTGTTAACATCTCACGAAGGGCTCTGTTTCATTCATTTGGTTATTTAAATGCACTGTGTCAAAAGTTGCTAGAATCAAGCGCCATCAGAGATTAAAGGAAAGTACACAGAAAAACAGTAGCATGTAGCTGCCTTCGACAGAACTGTTTATCAATAATACTAATACATGTTTCGACACACATTTGTGTCATCTTCAGGCCAATATTTTAAAGAAAATAAATTACAGATGCATGCAATATTATGCAAAATATTAGCCTGAAGATGGCACAAATATGTGTCGAAACATGCAGTAGTATTTTTTTACAAACAGTTTTCTCGAAGGCATTTACATTATAATTTGTAATACTACACAACACAACGGAAGGTCTAACATGAATACGTATGAGAGGAACAGCATCGTGTGGTGAGAAACAAGAACGTACTCTGAACGCACCTGAGCTCAGAACAGGAACCAGAGTCGCGAAAATGTGGAGATGACAATAAGCATTCGAATTATGTATATGTCTATATATATATAATGTCTTTATCTTGCCTTAAAATATTAGTCTCTAAAGCGAGGCTGTCCTCCGTCAAAGAAGCAATTGCTTATTTCTATGACTTGCCCGCTTCATACAATAAGAAGCTGTCAGTTTCTTGGTATTCTCCACTGCCTGTGTTCTTGTTAGTTATTTCCTTTAATATTCGTCCGTCTTTTTACGTGACATTGTCACTTGAAACTCGCAGGTCATGTTCTCATTACGTGGAGGAAACGTTGCAGGTAAAGTGCTGTGTGACGTATACAAGACGTGCGACTGTCAGACCAATTAACAACCAGCAAAGTATCTCGCAATTATTCGCAATCGCCCTATTCTAACTGCAGCACTTCTACATGCCATGAAACGCAACAAAGAGTTAAGAGAAAAATTCATGACACAATTTCTTACTTCCTAAATTTTTATTCCCAAATACCTATCATTACTATTAATAGTATTATCTCTTTAATTTTATTTATTATCTAAAAGTACAGACTCTGTGCGTGTTGTATGTGTGGTTGTGTATAATATTAAACACACCAAGTTTCGCATCATTCTCAATATTTGTAATTACTGAATTGGAGATAATACTGATTTCAAATTTAATATATAAATATCTTCATGTTCTGACCCAGTCGTAGATGGAAGGATAATATTAAGATGAATCCTCAGGAAGTGGGATGTAGGGGTATGGACTGTATCGAGCTGGCTCAGGATAGAGAGAGGTGGTGGGCTCTTCTAAACACGGTAATGAACCTACGGTTTCCATAAAATTCGGGGAATCTCTTGATCAGCTGAGATCCGGTTAGCTTCTCAAGAAAGACTACGCTCAATGGAGTGAGTAAGGAAGTATATTTATGTGCTATGTTCATACATGAATCTTCGATTATCGCCAATAAAACGAAAGCCAAGAAAATATTTCCACCATCGCCAAATCGTTTTCTATATTTTTACAATATCCGATATCATATATTTTTTAAAAAATTGGACATTCTTGTAATTTATAATATCATGCCTATTTGTTCGTCCAGCACGTTATTACTGGTAGCGGGGAGATAGGCCCTATGGCATGGGATGTCCCAAAATGCCACGAAGTTTGTACCAAATTTTCTGCTAATCAGTCTTACTTATTTACTCCATGGAGCAGAGTCCATCTTGAGAAGCTAATCGGTTCTCAGAAGAAATTATCGTTATTTTATGGAACCCGAAGGTTCATTACCGCATTCACAAGTGCCCGCCACCTGTCCCTATCCTGAGCCACATCGATCCAGTCTATGACTTCATATCCCACTTCCTGAAGATCAATCTTAATATTTTACTACCATCTACTCCTGGATCTTCCAAGTGGTCTCTTTCCCTCAATTTTCCCCACCAAAATCCTGTATACACCACCTACTATCCACATAGTGCTACATCGTTACGTTGAGTAAAGATGTAAATCACTGAGTGTTTTTAAACTATAACTTTGGTAAGGAACAATATGTGCTCCCTGAGGATGATGGTATGATCGAAACATGTAGGAGCGTTTTAAGTGCTTTAATGTGAATTTTAGATCATTAAATGAGTATACGTGCATTTGTTGGTGTATTAATTAAATACATCGGTCTGTAAATTCGGCCTTTCAACATAGTTTCGAATCGAGCACTCTTGAAAACAAGGTTACAGTGCTAAAGCTAAACGAAAGTACTAAATATTGTATTCACTAACGATAAATTCCATTTTGCGTGCTAAAGTCAAAAAACACAAGTCAAAAGCGTGGACTATACGTTACGTGACTCTGGAAAGTACGCAGTTCGTGACTAGTCCTGTATTCACAGGTATTTTTCTTGGCTACCTTCAGTATTTTAGGAAAATGTTGAGCTTAACACCGCATTCTCCTTCTACATACCTCCCTTATCGAAATTCATATTCAACGCTTCACACATTTAACTTGTTAAGTTGAAACTGGGACAGTAGAAATAAAGGGAGGAAAGAGCGAAACTGTGTAACCATCAATTGGACACGTTATGTCCTTCACACAACACTATAACGATGATTACAAAGAGAATAATGAAATTGGTGACGAGTGTACACCGAAATTTATTTCCAGTTTAAATATCTCGTTTGACGCTGTCAAAAAAGCTTTCCAATGTGACGAAAAAATATATTACTGTTTTTCAGACTCCGAAAATATCATCAGTGGAGTCATTACTTCAAAATTGATCATTCTGTATTCATTGCTAAAGCAAGTTAAACCCCGAGCCCGCTATAAATTTTTATTTCCAACCTCCTTTATTTAAGGCTTATCCTTCGCCCCTAATTTAATGAGAAGCCGACTGTTTCTCACCTGCCAAGACAATTCCGACAATTTAGTTTATAAAAACCTACTCATTTTCCCCATTTCTACCTACGATAGACCGCAATTCAGCGAATATATATACCGGAGTGCTATTAAATCCTTAGCCCGGCCAGAACGGAAAGAAGCTCGGGCGCTTGTCAGGGACGCGCACGATTTCAACAACATCGAGACGCGAGCTGTCATCAAGTTTTTTCCGCCCTACAAGACAAGGCACCGAAGGAAATTCGCGCCATTCTGACAGAAACATTACCTTGTTTCTTTACTGGCAGGGCAAAGGACTTATCAGCACCCCTGTGTATATATGTATATGTATATTTGATAACTGTGATACAGTTTGGTATGACAGTGTGGACATAAGTCTACTTAATATTTGCAACTTCCAAATGAAAATTTTTGTTTTGATAAGTTAAAATATCTTCAAGTACAGCAAGTTTTCTGAATACTTTTCCAGCATCAGACTTGTACTCGTACTTGGAATAAATAAATAAATACCAAAGGTTTTACACATAATGCAATGTGCACTTTCACGTTACTTCAAGCAATTCATAACAGTAAAGAACGCCAAGAAAATATGCATGCAAACCAAGGCTAAGCAATTCTACAACTGCTCTGTGTGATATTTTATTTTGTTTTGTGCGGTACAATTCTGAGCAAGACCATCAGAGCAATGACACTTCTTCGTGTAAGTAATGAACAGCTCATAGGAAATTGTGGCAAAGTAATTTTAGCTGACCTTTCGTGACCGAATTTTAAATAAAATTTCTTCCGTAAAAAAATGATTTAACCACATTAATTATTGCTACACAGCTTTGGAAAATATAGCTAGCTGACTACTCAGCTATATCAGTTAACTAAACTAACCGAAACTAATTTAAATTAAACTAAATAAATAATCCTATGTTAGAGGGTCTTCCTTGAAATGGCGATTGATATTGATGGATATTGGGATCATGAATTTTAATTATTGCTTTCATGAAAATCTACCATCATATTCTGAACAAGATAATCTATATTTACAATCCCATTTTTATACATGAGTTTTAAAATAATTCTCACATCCAGTCCTAGGTGTTTCAAATATTATATATATTTCAGCTGTTTGTTCTCAAATTTTGTGTAGAGTCACGATGTAACCTGTTTTATGTACATGTCTTATTATCCATTGTTATTTAATACTATACTTACTTACTCCATGGAGCAGAGTCCTTCTTGAGAATCTAACCGTTTATCAGCTAGACAAGAAATTCCCCACATTTTATGGATCTCGAAGTTTCATTGCCGCATTCACAAGTGCCAGCCACCTGGCCCTATCCTGAGCCAGAACGATCCAGTCTGTATCCCCACATCCCACTTCCTGAAGATCCATCTTAATATTCTCCTCCCATCTACGCTTAGGTCTTCCAAGTCGTTTCTTTCCCTCAAGTTTCCCTACCAAAACCCTGTATACAACTTTCGTCTCCCCATATGTATTTATTCACTATAATAATCATAATTATTATTCAAATAAGTCTATTCACGTCCTGGCTCAACAGCACGAGGACCAATTACAGAAATATATTAAGGAAGAAAGTCACTACGTACAATGCACTTAAGTTGGATATAAAAAAGTACATCAAGTATTTTTTTATTTTCATTGTTACACCGTGCATGTTGTCGAGTTACTCAATTATTACACCTACTACTGCACATATATATCATTTACACATTAAAACATTAAAAACGCTCCGACATGTTTCGGTCCTAAGACCATCATCAGGGAGCTATATATCCCTTGCTAAAGTCACACTAGAAATAGTCACAGATTAATTTCGTTGTACAA
>Ga0123352_10016552_pt1 | contig 11751 bp, 6 predicted proteins | sample TergutLab28metaG_FD_89700 | JGI IMG/M metagenome (GOLD analysis project Ga0123352, IMG submission 89700) | Labiotermes labralis P1 segment gut microbial communities from Petit-Saut dam, French Guiana - Lab288 P1 | ecosystem: Host-associated > Arthropoda: Insects > Digestive system > Gut ...
AGTTGTGGTGTGTTATATGAAACAGTTGTGGTGTGTTATATGAAACAGTTGTGGTGTGTTATATGAAACAGTTGTGGTGTGTTATATGAAACACTTAAGATTAAAATTCAAATGTGTTGTTTTATACAATAAGCATTAAAAACAGACAAAGTCAAACTGACGGGATGGTTATGGGGGGGGGGGGTACAGGCTGGTTGGGATTCTTTCGTACTAAAATATGGTGGCGAAGTTTTTCGTGAAAGACGAAGTATCTTCTTACGATCAATATCAGCTTGCTGTAGAAGTGGTGGCATTCAGTCGGAAGTAATTGTAGTTACATGTGTCTGTGCCTGCGTAAGCAATCCAGATTTTCGGACACACATGGTAACGAAACAAACAAATGCACATAAACGTACAAAAGCATCTTATAATAAACACAGTATGCCTACTACATGTTTCGGCCACTCTTGTGGCCATCCTCAGCGAAATGCTTTCCAAAGGATGGCTGTATCAATATACTGTTCGACCTACGAACATTGATTGCTGAGAAACTCCCTGTTGATGGCATATTGGTGCCGAAACATGTAGGATTTGGCGCCAGATATGAAGTGTGTTTTATAGTACTTTAATTATAGAATTTTGTTGGTATTTTTTTTAAACATACAGTGCACATATATAAAATAAGTTTTAACAATACATGGTTTAAAATACATATTCAAATATAATACACAGATACAGGTTTTATTAGTAATACAAGTTACGATATATTTTAATAATAGCTAGTATGTATCGTGCTAGTAGGTATTGTGCAAGTATGCATTGTGCTAGTATGTATCGTGCTAGTGTGTATTGTGCTAGAATGTACTGTGCTAGCATATATTGTGGTAGTATGCATTGTGCTAGTATGTATTGTGCTAGCATATATTGTGCTAGTATGTATTATGCTAGTATGTATTGTGCTAGCACATATTGTGCTAGTATGTATTGTGCTAGTATTTATTGTGCTAGAATGTATTGTGCTAGCACATATTGTGCTAGTATGTATTGTGCTAGAATGTATTGTGCTAGCACATATTGTGCTAGTATGTATCGTGCTAGCACATATTGTGTTAGTATGTATTGTGCTAGAATGTATTGTGCTAGTATGTATTGTGCTAGCACATATTGTGCTAGTATGTATTGTGCTAGTATGCAGTGGATCATAAACTTCGTAATATCTCGATACATCCAGCCTTTGTGATGCGCCTCTCTGAGAATGGCCACAAAAATATCCGAAACATGTAACACGCACATTACGTTCATAATATAAGATACTTGCGTACATTTATGTGCATGTGTTGTTTTCGTTACCACAGCTAATTGCTCAATGCACGGTCACGGATTATTTAAAGCCGACTTCGTTAATCGTGTCAGATTTCTGCATCCTTAAAAATTACCATTTTTTATTTCGGCCCAAACAAATTACCCTGATGATTCCCGAACGGTGTGTATGAACTACACGTGACCTAGCCTACTGTCCAATACATGCTTATTACAGACTTTGCAAATCTTGGAGAATAAAAACCCAAGATTTGCGGTATTCACAGCGGCGCTACTGAATATTCAAGTCTTCTGGCATGTTACGCCTTGTCGACTGGTAAATATCGACGCTTATAATTAATGTAGTGCCTCCATTTTCAGGATCAAGCAATGCCAATAACAGAAGTCCAAAACGGTTACTGCTCTCAAGGGTGCGTCTCGAACATTCCGTTTCCACCATTCCTACTGTACCGGAACGAACACCTCTTTTTCTCTTTATTCAAGGGTTATCTGTGGAAATCACCGTCAGTGACTGAGCCATTACGTAACTGTTTCAGTGTATTAACACGCCGTGGATTAGTGCGTGAATATTGTGACACGTCCGTATATTGTGTGTGTGTGTGTGTGTGTGTATGTATGTGTGTCGTCTAGAGGTTGATTTCTACGACCGGTTGCATATATTAAGGAGATGACATCTGCCTTTTGATTGCGGTACGTACCAACAGGCAAACACACGGACGCATCACAAAGCGCGCGTGCTAGCATCAGAATATCACCAGTCACCTTAGCTTCTAATGATGGAGGCCAATAGCTGATGCACACTTCACCCTCTGTTGGGGGCGTTCTTCGCTTAATTATCCCGTTGGGAACCAAATCCACTCACTCATCTGTTGCCTTACATTTTCAAAATCATTGTGGCGATTTTTGTTGCAAAGTGGCAATAGGGGTAGCAAGAAGGTTACAGGGTATGGGGGACGTTGGTCTTCAAGGTTCACTAACCCCATTCAAAATAACGGGGGCCACACGACAAAATACAATAGAGGAAATAAGAAAAGGTGAAAATAATGGCTAGATAAGAGAGGAATGACAGTAATGATTGAAAAAATAAAGGAAAACAAAGCATTAACGGAACCAGCTTGCTGGCAAAAGTCGACACCCAAGTACAGAGGGTGGATCGGGAAGGACGGCGTTGGAAAGGTAACAGTGGCCATGACGTTAATGAATTGATAGCAGTCATATTGTTAGGAGGGGGGGGGGACGTGTTCCACTGGTAGGTTCTGGAAAACCGAAACTTAGTGTAGGGATGTACAAAAGTGCCTAATTATATTACAAACGTCCACAGCAGAGGGACGTGATAACCATCCAGATCAGACAGGGTGTTCCAGCATTACATTCATTTCTGTTAAACGCTGCTGACTCTAGACTGCAGGCTTGTTGTCCTCATAATTCATATTAACCTTTAGACGCCTAACGTCAACTAAAGTGGTCGTACCGCACCGCTAACCTCCAAAGTTGCATTTTATATATTTATTCAACAAATATAGGTACTGAATATTTTAAACATGGTGTATACTCTCCGGTTTTTTCTCTTCAAAATGCAATTTGTTTCATAATTCTAACGTATTTGGTTCCTGTATTATTCACATTTTATATACAGAGTGTGCTAAAATTAAAAAAATAATTCCGGCGCCAATAGGTTAATGCAGGTTCTTCACCAACTGTCACCACCGTGACAATATGACAAGAAGAAAATATGTTGGATCTGTAGCACGCATGGAGAAAATAGAAACTGGCCGATTTTACACTACAGTAAGGTAAAATGTAGGAAATGAATAAACTGGGAGGCCTAGGAGTAGATGTAAGGGCAGAATTAAAACTGATTATAAAGGAAAAGGATATAAGGATGTCAGAATACGATTAATGACTTAGACCAGAGCAACGGTGGTTCTGCTAGATGCGGTAATGCCCGAATGGGTACCACAAAATACAGCAAATTTGACCAGGGGAATGTCTTTGCTTCTTTCAATGCGTACGCATTTAGAAGTGGTAAACGGCAGGTCTGAAGGAAGTGACTAAAGAGTGACGTATGCCAGAGGTCGTATTGATACAATTGACTCTCCTGATGTTCCATCTAAACCTGCATACCACACGGTCACCTACATAGGATGACATATACTAGAGGTCGTATTGATACAATTGACTCTCCTGATGTTCCATCTAAACTTGCATACCACACGGTCACCTACATACAGCGACATATACCAGAGGTCGTATTGATACAATTGACTCTCCTGATGTTCCATCTAAACCTGCATAGCACACGGTCACCTACATAGGATGACATACACTAGAGGTTGTATTGATACAATTGACTCTCCTGATGTTCCATCTAAACCTGCATAGCACACGGTCACCTACATAGGATGACATACACTAGAGGTTGTATTAATACAATTGACTCTCCTGATGTTCCATCTAAACCTGCATACCACACGGTCACCTACATAGGATGACATATACTAGAGGTTGTATTGATACAATTGACTCTCCTGATGTTCCATCCAAACCTGCATACCACACGGTCACCTACATACAGCGACATATGCCAGAGGTCGTATTGATACAATTGACTCTCCTGATGTTCCATCTAAACCTGCATACCACACGGTCACCTACATACAGTGACATATACCAGAGGTCGTATTGATACAATTGACTCTCCTGATGATTAGCACTTGGTTACTCCAAACATGTAGAGAATTGGAGTAAACAAATATAAGAAAAAGAATTGTGCGTCAAGTTGGTAATTCACAAGACTTTAATAAGATGCACGGTCAACAAAACATAAAACGATTTAACAGAATTTCTACCTCTGAGTGTTGTCGTAAATTAAAGCAAAAAATGTATTCCACATACATTTCGCACACGATTCAATTCAAGTAGAGGGTGTCCGTTTTATCGTGTCCCTGACTGTGGTAGCTTTACGGCACAGGAAGCCTGAATCCGCCAGAATATCCCGCCATAGCTACAGTACTCGGGGACACGATAAAAGGGGCACTCTACATTAACCCTTTGGCCCTGGAGCTGAACATTTACAGTTTTAGCACACCATTTATGTAAAATGTGAATATTTTATGAACCAAGAAGGGTAACATTAGGATATACACGACATTTTGTGGAGGAATAAACCGAAGATGGCGAGAGAAAGTCCAAAAAAAATATATATATATATATATATTTATTGATTGAATATATAAAAAAGCGTACTGTGGGGAGTAGCGGTACGTCTGTCCTATATATAGGATGCGTAGTGCATAAAGGTTAAACAAATACAGCTAGTGGCTGCTAGGAGACCTTGATAAAAAAAATGTCTACTCGGCTTCCTCGCTTCTTCTGAAACTGTTAGCCGAAATTCTCGATGTTCCAGCGCTTCGAGCAATGGCGCGCTGACGCCTAATACAAGGAAGTGAGAATATCATCGAATCCGGAACTTCTGCCTTTATAATTACTCTACCGTAACCTCATACCAACTTAGTGTAAAAAAAAAAATTAATCCAAAACACGTTTATGTAATCCTGCCGGAGGGTGTGTGGCAACGCGTGTGGGGTGAGGGAAGGATGGCGCAGTGCAACGTTGTTGAACTGCATTTTCCGCATGGTCACTCGACTGTAACATCAGCCACGCGTCCTGCTGTCAGGTATCACCGGGTGGCTACAAACACGGACACTCAAATCGCTGCCACCCGAAGTCACACAACAGGCCGAGTTACGGCAGGTCACGCCGAGGTCAGACGTTCGTAACTACCTATGTGGGCCACAGTCTTCTCGATAAGCAAATATTTCCTCTGCCAGTCGATAAATTCAACGCAATTTATGCAACCAGAGGGTTCATTGCCGCGTTCACAAGAGCTCGCCACTTGTCCCTATCCTGTGCCAGATCAATCCAGCAACCAACTTCCAATCTGGCATCTTCAAGATAAACTTTAATAATGTACCTTATTTCCAGCTATACCTAGGTCTTTTAAGTGATCTCTTTCTTTCAGGTTCACCCAGCAAAACCCTATATGCATTTCTCTCATTCCCCATATGTGCCACATGACGCGCCCGTATCATCTCCGTAAGACACTTTCGGAGAAGGATTAACAAAGAACTTTATTATGCAGAAAGTGCAAGGAATATTGAGGTATACTGCCTCACGACACCGCGTGGTTCGGTAGGTGGGTACAGACGTTTCGGAAGAACATACTGCCTCTAATGTCAACATGCAAATGTACAGCAATACTCTTATAATGAAACCAACGAGATGCACTAATTTCTCAAATTTATTTTTGGAATACAACTCTACATGTTTCGGACAGTTTCTCTGTCCATCATCAGGAGTCTAGCACTGTACACACAGCAACAGGTATATGTCATACAGGTTTGCTGACTGCTTGCTAGCAGGCAGTCAGCATAACCTGTATGTATTGCTGTGTGTACAGTGCCAGACTCCTGATGATGGACAGAGAAACTTTCCGAAACATGTAGAGTTCTACTCCAAAAATAAATTTGATAAATTGGTGAATCTAGTTGGTTTTATTATAAGAATATATCACGTTTCACGGTCCTCTGAATGTAAAAAAATTACAGCAATACGTTCTACTGCAGATGTAAAAAACAGGGCAAACAATATTTATCTTAGTAATTAAGTAACTTGATGCACAACATTTTTGTTTTACAATAAGTTTTATTTCATGCCTCTACACGTTTTGAGCATCATGTGCTCAAAACGTGTAGAGGCATGAAATAAAACTTATTGTAAAACAAAAATTTTGTGCATCAAGTTGGTTAATTACTAAAATAAATATACTGAGATGCACGGTCAGCACAACATCAAAAAAACCCCAGCAAACACTGTTTCGTGTAGCCAACAAAGTTACTTGCTGTATTTAAATTAGTGTTTCCCCTTGTTTAAGTCCACACTTAAACACGGGACGACATACATACAGTGACGCACTGTCAAGGTTTCTGCAATAGCCAGAGTCCAAAAAGCTATCAAAAAGGAAATCTGCGAGCCACAAATATGTACCCTTCTGTGACAGGTGACTTGCACAGGATCAAATGAAACAGTTGACATGGGGTAATTTCTGACGAAAGCATTCTCGTTCTGCCTCAGCAGTGAAGGGATATACATGCCCACAAACAAAATTAATTCTTCATATACACTATTAGTTTCTATGAATTACCCAGTTTTGGAAGGGCACTGTGTGAACATTTATGGATTCATTTTTGTACGATTTTATGTGACACAATACATTGGCACTGCGAAAGGAATGTGAGATATCGATATCCGTCGATATTACAATCAGAGACATGCAATTATTTTAATTTCCTTATAGCCGTTTTTGTGTGTACTACAGATATGACGATGAACTCATATCAAGGTCGAAGAATGGCGTCTTACATTTTCTTCAAAAACAGGAAATTAAGTCCTGTTCACTGCATGACAAATGGTTGGCATTTCATGACATACAATGATAACACAACACAGGGGGATGGCATACTTCAAGAGCGCCTATAAGACTCTACGGTGTCATAACCTTGCAGACAACAGTCAGCATCTTCACCGTTGACAATCTCAAACTGTACGTAAGTGCCTTTTAATCGGGCACAGCTGTTTGGTTGTTACATCCCAAACAGCTGGTTTTCTGCCTGCAGGGAAAATCCCACTTTGAGCCAAATATTAGTTCACCGAAATTATTTAATTAGCAAAACAGTAAGTGCCAAGCCTCACTGTAATGCAACACTTCACCAAACAATTATTGTATAATTACGTCATCGGGGCCACAAAAATTCACAAATGAATCAGTCACGCCCCGCGACATACTTAATCTTGTTTTCTTATAGTTCTGAACCACAAAGTATTAACATTAATATAAGCAACTGTGCAGTTAAACATGGTTATAATAGTCAACAGTTTGTTGGTACATAACAGAAAGCACCACTGGTTCATGGGGACCGCGGTAGCACAGTAGTTAAGGTGCTGTGCTACAAATCGGAAGGTCGCTGGTTCGATCCCAGCTGCTGTCAGTGGATTTTTCATTGACATAAAATCCTTCCGATCGCACTATGGCCCTGGGGTCGAATCAGCCTCTAACAGAAATGAGCACCAGGAGCATTCTCTGGGGGATAAAGGCGGCCGGTGCGTAAGGCTGGCAACCTACCACCAACCTGTGCCGTTGTCACGAAATCTGGGAACATTAACTTCCTGGAACCCTCTGGGCCACTCCAGGCCTGTAATAGGACTGATTTACCTTTACCTTTACCACTGGTTCATAGACGCCACGGCAAGGCGCCACCAAGGATTGTGAACAAAACGCACGACAAACACGGCATCGAGATCGAAAGAATACCGGTGAATAAATTTATATAAATAATAACTACTACTGAGTTGAAACTTTCACCGTGTTCTGAATGTTGTAATCTTTCATTTGGGTGATTCCCCGGCGTCCAAATTTTATGTGCCGACGTTTTGGAACACACTGTCTGTTCTATCTTCATAGGCAGGTGTAAGATTACACCACCTACGAAAATGGAACACAGTTTGACGTTCAGGTGACCGTCCATCGTTACAAATTCATATAATAAAACAAAGTACGAGTAGATGCAATAATTTCTCAAATTTATTTTTGGAACAAAACTCTACATGTATCGGACAGTTCCTCTGTCCATCATCAGGAGTTTTTCACCGTACACACAGCAATGGTATATGTCATACAGGTTTGCTGACAGCTTGCAGGAGCAGGATCAGGACGTTCCGTCCTGATCCTGCTCCTGCAACCTGTATGACACATACCATTGCTGTGTGTACGGTGAAAAACTCTTGATGATGGACAGAGGAACTGTCCGAGACATGTAGTGTTTTATTCCAAAAATAAATTTGAGAAATTAGTGCATAAAGTTGGTTTTATTATATGAATGGAACATACATTGTTCCGAAACGTCGGCACATAAAATGCAAACGCCGGGAATCACCCAAAAGAAAGAATACAATAAATAATAAATAAATATATTTATGTTAACGGTTTATATTTATTGACCAATCACATGAGAACATAACGGGACGTGTAACTTTTAAACTTACAAGACGAGTTGGCAAGACGCTTTTATAGTAGAAGGTAATCGAGAATATTGAAACGATCCACCCACAGGTCCTAACAAACTTGTGAGCAGTAGCAAATATGTCAATATAATGCTTAAATTGCGGGTTCGACAACAGGAGTTAAATTCCTGGAAATGGTAACAATTCCTCTCCTCGCCACTGTCTTCAGACTCACTACGGGGCCCACTGGGTTCCGCGCGCTATTTCCCTGGAAGAAAGGCTGCTGGAGCGCGAATACGAAAACTCACCTCCATTTAGTGCCGAGGTCAAAAAACGTAAATTCACAAATCGACTTGGCCCCACGTCTTCAGTTTCCAATTTACTTCCAGGATAGACCCAAATGCGTTGGGGCAGTGGTCAGCTCTAATGAGGTTTCCGATTCATATCTGGATGTGGATACCGACTATCGTAAGATTTAACGCGGTTTTCCTCACCCCCTCCAGACAATTGACGCGACAGTAGTCTAATTATTCCAAAACCGCTTCCTTCCATATGATTTGCAGTTCATTATCGCAGGGGTGCACAAGCTCCGGGCGCCTGGTCCTCTAAATGTTGCACAGTGACGCCAAATATTTGTGGTTCCACAGTATAGTACCAGCTTTACGTCACCTTCCGAAGCCTATCATTTAAAGATGGCTTCCAGATATTTGAAAAAATTGTGCCCCCCCTCCCTCGCATTACCATACTGTTTGATGATATAGAGCCTGGGATGCTTACATTATCTTCAAACAAATTATAAATAGGTAAAGTTCACCCTAGAACAGGCCACGAAGACCCAGAGAGGGAGTAGAGGTATAGCTCTACTCTTTCTTTAACCTCCATGGTAGATGGGGGTGGGTGGTCAGCGCCCCGCCCCGGGCCGCTTTACCTCCGGGAAAGACACGGTACCCATTGTATAGGGGGCTGTGTGAGCACCAGGGCCGGTGTGGACAGGTACGGAAAATCTCGCCCCCCAACCGGGATTCGATCCCCGGACCATTCAGCCAGCAGCGAGTCGCTATACCGACTGAGCTACCGACCCAAAAATAAAATATAAATAAGCAAACAAATCTGTAAATAAGTAAGCAAGCAGCAGGACGGGGGAAATTGTTTCCACGCTGACTTTGGTCACAAAGAATGTTATTTAAACATTTCGTGCACGCTAACACGTCAGCAGGCACGGCGCAACGTAAATGGACCCACTGAAGCAGAATTTCACGACACAAATATCTAAAAATCCAGTTTCTCTGTCACAGCACTCACACTATCCATTACACAGACAAGCCCCGTAACCCCATAAAGGCTAGCGACCAGCTAAACACTATAACCACGCCATTTTCCCACGCAAGGTAGTTCCTTATTACATGTTATCGCTGCAATATACGTCAATTAATTCGTTACGCAGCTTTCAAAGATTGGCCTTTCTAATGAAAGCACCCTGCAAGTTCTGTGACTTACGAACTGTACCTTGGTATAACCTACAGGTACATCGAGAGCAAACGTGGAGATTGCAATACTACTGCAGATACTGGTAAAGAGAGCCACTGGGTTAAACATGTTCTGATAATAAGTGTTGTCAAATAATTATACACATTGCAAGGGGACCGCGGTAGCACGGTGGTTAAGGTGCTGTGCTACAAATCGGAAGGTCGCTTACTCGATTCCAGACGGTGTCAATGGAATTTTTTATTCACATAAAATCCTTCCGATCGCCCTATGGCCCTGGGGTAGATTCAGCCTCTAACAGAAATGAGTACCAGGATTATTTCCTGGGGGTAACGGCGGCCGGTGCGTAAGGCTGACAACCTTACCACCATCCTGGGCCATTGTCACGTAATCTGGGAACCTTAACTTCCTGGAAATCTCTGGGCACCTCGGGCCTGTAACGGGACTGATTTAAATTTTTACTACACACTACAAAGAAGTGGTACTGGCCAGAGCAGCTCTCTGTGTATCTAATTAAACAAACAAATAAACAGCTATAATGCAGATAAATTTAGTTCTCAAAAGGTTAATGCTGTATAAGCAAAAAACGCCTCACCGTTTTAACAACAATACACCGGAGTATGTGATTCTGTATATGGAAACCGAAATATTGGACATGAAGAAGCGTTCAGAACACCCTATGACTCTCCCCACATACTCACGTGCTGCTTCTGTTAGATAATTTGATGATAGAAGGAAGACCCTTGAGGCTTCCCAAAGCAAGGGTGCAGGATATACACAATCAGAACTGTCCTATACACATTCACGATACTCAAGGATATTCAGGCCAAGTTGCAAACAAAAGCTCGGCACAGCAATTAGCTAATCACACGCAGAAAGAGTGTAATGTGTCTCTGCAGATTCAATATTTCGCTAATGATCTATTAATTTCGCCAGCACCAGTCTGTACTGTGTTTGTTCAGTATGTTTGTGGATGGTTCGAACAGGCTGCAGCTTTGTTTGCTGCTCTGCTGACGGCATTAATGGCTGTCATGTTGCGAAACAAAGCGAAACAGAGTAGGGGGGGGGGAAGGTGTTGGGTGTTTAGAGGTCGGCCTGCTGCTCGGCTAGATGGCGCTGTCACAGGTACGTATGGCAGGAAGAGCCTCGGGAAATGACCTAACAATTTTGTCACATCACCCACCTTCGTGGAACAAGATGATCCTATAATGAGTTTACACGAGACCGCGATTGGTTACTCTCCTGAGCCAGACAAATCCAGTCCTCCGTCTCACTTACTTCCCTCTGTGTTTGGGTCTTTCAAATAGTTCTTCTTACTCTTCATCTTCTCCTCTTCAATTTCTTCATCTCCTCATCTTCCTTCTCTGCCTTCTCCTCTTCATTTGCCATCTACCACTCATCTTATTCCTCAGTTCTATCACTTCTCTAATTTCTACACATACCTGTTTCCGAGACAGCTTCTTCTGCAATAAGCTCAACTCCCATTACGGGCCTGGAGCGGCCCAGAGGGTTCCAAGAAGCTAAGGTTCCAGGATTTCGTGACAACGGTACAGGATGGTGGTAAGGTTGTCAGCCCTAAGCACCGGCCGTCTTTACCCCCAGGAAATGCTCCTGGTACTCATTTCTGTTGGAGGCTGAGTCGACCCTAGGAACATAGTGCGATCGGAAGGTTTTTATGTCAATGAAAAATCCACTGACACCAGCTGGGATCGAACCAGCGACCTTCCGATTTGTGACACAGCACCTTAAACACTGTGCTACCGCCGTCCCTCACACTCAACATATATTTTCCAAATTTGACGTTCAGGTGACCGTGCATCGTGATAAATTCTTATAATGAAACCAACTAGATGCACTAATTTCTCAAATTTATTTTTGGAATAAAATTCTACATGTTTCGGACAGTTC
>Ga0123352_10016554_pt1 | contig 11749 bp, 10 predicted proteins | sample TergutLab28metaG_FD_89700 | JGI IMG/M metagenome (GOLD analysis project Ga0123352, IMG submission 89700) | Labiotermes labralis P1 segment gut microbial communities from Petit-Saut dam, French Guiana - Lab288 P1 | ecosystem: Host-associated > Arthropoda: Insects > Digestive system > Gut ...
CCACTCTCCCTCTGAGCATAAGGATAAACACGGTTCATTATATTGTAATGTAAGCATAATAAACTATAAAAGGGGTGAAGATAATGTCAGCTAGATATACTGAAGCTGCTGTACAAGTTTCCCGCCAGGTCAACTGATTTAAGCTGAAAGAGCTCAATTGAAAAATTAGATCGACTAAGGTTGACACTGGCGATTTTAAGCATGAATTATTAAATTGACTAAGGTCGACTATGGCAGTGAATGTGTTAAGTTTCTCTCCACCAAAGCCCAATACATGGACCATATTATCAGAGAGGCTGTTGAGGCCCAGCTCTATTCCAGCAACATGGACATATGTGATGACCTGTCTTGAGCAGTTGTGGAAACCTCCTATTCAGTGTCTGAAAGAACAGACAACCAATCTATTAAGACACACGGCAGTAATGTAGGCTGTTTTATGGGTAACAGGTTTGGTTGTAATTGACTCTCAGCCAACCATGGTCTATGGACATATTTAATGAATCATAAAGGTCATTTTGTGTGTCTTTTACTTTCATTTATAGATGGAGGTGTTGATCCGAAGTCTGCGATTGGAACTGCCGCAGCTTTCAGTAAAGCCAATAAGGAGTCACTCATGCTTGCCAACACATCTATATTGCTTGAGTACACATCACAGGAGCTCATGAACTCCCTAAATAAGTAAGCCACTGTCAGTGTCTCTCTACTGGACTCTCCGCATTAACCTTTTTTGCCTTCAGAAACATTTTTTCAAGCTGTTTGTGTATCGTAACTATTTCCAGTTTCAGACATTGGTACCTTTGAAGTTGTTAGTTTTTAACTCATGTCTAATATGGCAATGTAACTCCTGTGCATTCTCTACCCTACTACAGTCTTAATAGAGAAACCATAAAGATATTATGAAATTTACTACATACTCTCTCTTGCTGGGATAGTGTAGTCAGTATAGCTACTGCATTTGGGCTGGGCAGTCTGAGGATCAAGTCCTGGTGGGGGTGGGATTTTTCATGCCATGCATGTGGGCCCCGTTGCGTACCACTTCCTGTGCAATGTGTACCGGGTGTTTCCAAGGGGTAAAGCGGCTGCAGCATGGTGCTGAATATTCACCTCCTTCTAGTGCCAGATGGCAATACATTTTAATAGTAACTCCCTCCATTTATTTTGTAGTTGACCAGATGATGGCTTGCAGTTAAGCTGAAACATGTAGCCAAGTTGTGATAAAGGAGTTGTGTTAGACTCAATTGTCATTTGTTTACTGCTTGTGGTACACTCACAAATGGATGTCTCAAGCTAAGATAACAAACGAAGCTATTACTGATGTAGCGATAAAAAAAAAGTGTGTAATCTTTAGCAACCTGAAGTAATGGCATCACTCCCACATATGTTATTTTAATACTGTACTTGTTAATTATCAGATAAAGTGAATTCAAGATATAATTAGTTTAATTTGGTAAAGACAGGACAGCATACATTAACACTAAACTTAAGAAAACCTGAAATAAAGGGAACTTAAAACTGAACTTATTGACTTGCAGCCACTGAAATACAATGTTAATCTTGAGGCAGTGTTAGATTCAATAAAGAGGGTTCCTCTGTGGGAGATGATAAGGTAAATAAGATGCTTCCTGGCCCTTTGTGGACTGAAGTGGCAGTTTATAAGTTGGTATTATGTTGTGGAGGACAAGGCTGACCACATTAATATGGATGCCGGTTTTAGAAAGAGAGGCTTTGCTCACTTCAGAGGATATTACATATGTGTAGGTAAAGATAAAGTGGAGGTGTAGCTCCACTTTAACTTCTGTGCTAGATGGAGGAGAATGGTCATGTTCACACCCCAGTTGCTTTACCTGTTGGAGAAAGAGTTCCTAGTTTCTCTTAGCATAGAAGACTGGGTGTTCCCCCAAGATGGTGTGGATGCAATCCCTACCAGCAATCCAACCAGAATTCATTGGTCATCCAGCCTGTTGCATAGTCATTACACCCTCTGACTGTACGAGCTATCCCAGCTCAAGTTGCTGGTACAGGGAAACAATATGCTGCCTGTCCATTCCACTGCCAGCCACACAGTGACTGTGAAATGAGTCAAACTGCAGAAGTTGAAGTTGACTGCAGAACAGAGATGGTTGGTTACGTCTGTGATTTGGCTGCATAAGTGGAAGCTGACTGCTGGACAGTGATGGTTGGTTACTTCCATGATCTAGCCACACAAGTGGACCTAACCACAGGACAGAGACTGCTGGTTACCTTCGGGATCTGGCTGCAGGAGTAGAAGCTGACCACTGGAAGGAGACTGTTGGATACTTCCATGATCTAGCCACAGGAATGGAAGCTGACCACTTGACACAGATGGTTGGTTACCTTCATGATTTGGCTGCAGAAGTGGAACCTCATCACTGGAAGGAGACTGTTGGTTACTTCCATGATCTAGCTGCAGGAATGGAAGCTGACCACTTGACAGAGATGGTTGGTTACCTTCTTGATCTGGCTGCAGGAGTGGAAGCTGACCACTGGAAGGAGACTGTTGGTTACTTCCATGATCTAGCCACAGGAGTGGAAGCTGACCACTTGACAGAGACGGTTGGTTACCTTCATGATCTGGCTGCAGGAGTAGAAGCTCATCACTGGAAGGAGACTGTTGGTTACTTCTATTCTTTAGCCACAGGAGCGGAAGCTGACCACTGGACAGTGATGTTTGGTTACTTCCACAATCAGACTGCTTTGCATGTTGTATACTTCAGTAGGAAACTGGATGTGGTGCAGAGCTGGTGTGGTCATATTGTTGCCCAAGCCAGCAATAAGATGGTGATCATGCATTGCACAGTCAGTCTCTGTGCTTAATGACCTATCCTGACGGCTGTGAAGTGAATTCATATCCCTATTGACCACTTCATCGTTAAAATTGCTGTGTCCCCGTAATGATCACTTTATGCATTCAGTTATTGCCAGGCAATGAAATAACTGTTAATATTTTATATTGTACATTTTCCATGCTGCTATTGTATATTAACAATTTGGTTTGGTTCTTTGTGAAGCTGATAATATATCATATTTACCGCAATATAAGATGAGAATTCATTACCTGAAATGGAAGCTGGAGGTGCAAGGTGCCTTATAATCATGCACGCAGCTAAACATATACAGTATAGGTATTTTCCTGAACACTGAAGATTGTAGTCTTCTGTACTACAAAGCCAGTTTCGTTGTTCACCCTCCAGACCAGGAATAAAGGAATTTTGGACATTAAACAAGAGGATTTTAACATAATTTGGTGTCTGTGCTGTTCCAGTCTCAGGTCGGAGAGAAGAAAAAGACAAGCATTTGATTCAGGCAGAAATAACATCCTTGGCTTCCCAGCTGATTCTCTGAGTGACGACTTTAGCGATGGTCTACAGAATGTGGACATCACATCTCTCATATCAGCACCACTCACATCACCTGATTGTGATTCCCCTGATGACAAGGGACCTTGTGACATGCGGTCACAATTCCGGACTATCACAGGCCGGTGCAATAACCTGAGGAATCCAAACTTGGGGAAGTCCATCTCCACTTTCGCTCGACTGCTTCCATCATCATACGAAGACAGTAAGTGGATTTTATGTACAAGGGACTACATTTGTCCACGAAAGTTAATGACAAATGAGAAATGCAAAATGCTGCAGAATACTGTCTGATATTTTGCATTTCTCATTGGCCGTGACCTTCCTTCATCACAGATTTATTGTCAAGAAAACATATACGACATTGCATGCAACCATAAATTTCAGTAATGATTAAACCATTGAACAGTGTAGGTAGATATGCATAGCTGCATGAATTATATTTGTTTGCTAACGTTTATTGATGTCCATCACAGAATGTCAGATAGGTGTTATGGAAACGGAATGTGAATTTATGTGGCCGAGCACAATGTCAGTGGTGGACTTTTGTGAAGACAGTAGTGGAACAAGTGCTGAATTGCTTGATCACCTGTGCAACTGTTCATGTAACAGAGTCTGTGCTGCATGGATTTAGTGACAGTAGGGGTTTTGTTTTCTCTTTTTGTTGATATCTACGTTGTTGTTGTTGTTGTTGTTGCTGTTGCTGCTGCTGCTGCTGCTGTTGCTGCTGCTGCTGCTGCTGCTGTTGTTGGTATTGTTGTTGTTGCTGCTGCTGGTGTTGTTGGTGTTGTGGTTGCTTGTGTTGTTGTTGTTGTTGTTGCTGCTAGTGGTGTTGTTGGTGTTGTTGTGGTTGCTTGTATTGTTGTTGTTGTTGCTGCTGGTGTTGTTGTTGCTGGTGTTGTTTCTGCTGCTGTTGCTGTTGTTGTTGTTGTTGTTGTTGTTGTTGTTGCTGCTGCTGCTGCTGCTGGTGGTGGTGGTGTTGCTGCTGCTACTGCTGCTGCTGTTGTTGTTGTTATTGTTGCTGCTGCTGCTGTTGTTGTTGTTGTTGTTGTTGCTGCTGCTGCTGCTGCTGGTGTTGTTGCTGCTGGTGGTGGTGGTGGTGGTGGTGTTGCTGCTGCTGCTGCTACTGTTGTCATTGTTGTTGTCGTTGTTGTTGTTGTTGTTGTTGCACTTATGATTTCCCCAATAAATTAACATCACCAGGACAGACTAATAGTTTATTTGTTCTGTCCACTTCCAAACGTCGTCTGTTTCCCTGAGAGTTAAGAACCACATATTCTCAACAAAATTAAGAGGCAATGATAATAAAGCATCTGCTGTTTGATATTATACATTTCCCATGCAGTAGATAATACAAAATGATATTTATTATCATATAATTGCACTAGTTAACATTTATAAGAATATTACTCTGACATATTTTGGCTATTGATAAAAACCATCTTCAGGGAGTATCATTACTCAAAGGAAGTATGTGGTATTAAAGCATACCATCATCAATGGGTTTACTTAGTAGGTCAGTACCAAGTGTTCACAAAACAAGTATATGTCATTAGTGGCATACAGGATACTTCGTTCAACTACACTTGAAGAGCACTTTATCACTTCTAGATGTTTGGATGCAAACAGTACAAATACAAACTAATGCAAATTCCTCTATACTTTTAATCTCTTTGATTTGTTAATATCAGACACTGGTAATTGTAGTTGCATTTCTTTGTAATTTACCATTTGCCACTAACTGTCAACAACTGCATGCTTTCATACAATGTATTTCATTTGTGTAAGGGGTATGTGCTGGTGCGGTTGGTTGAGGCACTGCGCTACAAGCCAGAAAGTCATGGGTTCAATTCCTGATGTTGTCATTGGAATTTTTCGTTGACATTATCCTTCTGGCTGCACTATTGCCCTGGGGTTGACTCAGCCTCTAACAGAAATGAGTATCAGGAATATTTCCTGGGGGGTAAAGGTTGCCGGTGCATATGGCTGACAACCTTACCACCTTCATGTGCCGACTGTCTTGAAATCTGGAAGCTTCAGCCTCCAGAAAACCACAGGGTCTGTCCAGGCCTGTAATGGGATTGCTGTACCTTTTTATTTCCATTGTGTACTTGTACTCCCTGAATATGGCTAATATTTATAGCCAAAACATATAGGAGCAGTGAACTTATGTATGTTTAACTATTGCAGTTATTTGGTAATAAGTATAATTTTAGGCTCTTGTGACCGTGCATCATGAACATAGGGTGAAGAGAGTCGAACAGTAACCTTCACACAGTGCACACAGCTCGCATCCCAGCTCCACACAACCACAGCCAGCACAACCAGTGCAGACCACCATATGTGGCAGTGCACGGTCTTGTTCTCCTGATGATGGGCATAATGGTGTCCAAAACATGTCGTGATAGAAGTTTGATAATAAATATCAGATAGTTGCATCTTGTTGGTTTCTCTCTTTTCACCCTAAGTATAATTTTGTTCATAACTTATTTATTAGCCGTGTGAGACCTTTTTAAAATGATATAATTCAAGGCACTGTAATCCTGTTTAAATGCCCATAGGGAAAGTTTTTTGTAGAAGTCAAAATCTGACTTATATTATAGAACTTTGACTCTTCACTGTGCCCTGCAGTCATTCTTGTTTTTAGGGCACTGTGAATAAATATCAGGAGCTTCATACCCATCTTGTTCCACACAGGTGTCACTCTCCTTCTCGTGTGCTACAGTCCGTTGTTCACTGTGACTTCCAGTACATTCTTCTTCCTTTCTCGTCAGTTTCTGGCCATTTCCTGCCTGTATTTACTCCAATTATACTTAAGTCCCTTCAGCCTCACCCCTCCGTCTTTTATGTGGCCTTCTTCAATTGTATTATTTTCGCAGCAAGCTTCTGTTATAGAATTGAGATAACCCAATGCCTATCTCCCATCCTGGAGGACCAGAGTGTCTGTCTATTTGGTACCTCACTCTTGACCTGTCTGGCCTGTGAGACCCTGCCAGTAGTTACAGTACCTTTGGTTTGGTTCTTGAGATCATTGGATATCACAAGCCCAACTACCAGGACAGGGCACAGGTACTGTCAGTTGGACATAGGTGTCATTAGATTTGCATTTTCAGCTTTGTGCTTGTAACAGAGACATATTGTATTCTCTAAACTGAATTCCTATATACAGTATGTGTGTGTGTGTACGTCAGTCTTCAAAAGGTTAATGTTTATTTTCAGATGTGAATCGTCCGCGTCTCAACTCTGTGACTGGCCGTCCACTGCCATCCCCCCGACTTGTGTCTACGACGATCCATGCAGATATCAGCAACCTGCACAACAGATACAGTCTCATGCTGATGCAGTTTGCACAGTTCCTTGATCATGACATCACCTTCACACCTGTACAAATAGGTACAGTGAAGAGATTAATTGGAATAAGATATGAGCAGCAGATTTGAGCATGAGTAGTATGTTTTGGGGTATTCCAGACTACGAATGTTAAGGTTATTGTCATTTATGTTGTGCTATAGTGTTTAGCACATAGCTGTGAGCATTTTGGAGGAAACCTTTGCCTCTGTTTTCAGGGGAGACAATGTATTTAACAGGTTAGTCAGAATGTGGGTACCTGTCTGCCATGCCACAAAGCCTCACATTCCGGAAGACTGTAATACAAAGTCTGTACACATTGATTCTAACAGAGTATGTGTATTTTGAAATGTGACTTTGCAGTTTTGCATGCTTCACTGCTTTGATGTTGAGAAAGATGAGAAGCATATACAAGGCAGAGTCAAATGAAAACCTTAAAAGTGTGATACAAATTCGAAACACAGCTTGATTGTCTTGTAAGTTGACAACAATGATACTTATGGTTTGAAGAGTGGCCAACAGGTGACAGTGGAGACTACACTGAAAAATGAAGTCATTGTGTACCTTTTGTGTTCAATAAATTGTGAAGTAAAAAATATTTAAGGTTTTCATTTGACTCACCCTCATATATTCAGGGTGGAACAGAATGTCACTGACAAATCTGAGTGCTTGAGAATGCAATAATTAACATTTTGAATCCATTAGCAGCAATGATTTTAGTTAATTACATTGTGCTATAACTCAGGTATTAGTCCCCTGCTTCTCACTGCACAGATCTGGGTTCAATCCCAGGGTAGTCTGTGTGGGATTTTTTGTGAATACACTGAGACAGGTTCTTCTGCAACAGCTTTGGTTTCTGTGCCAGTTTTTGTTCCATGATTGCTGCATCCTCATATATCATCAGGGATTAGTACAATAGGCCACAGTACAAAGGGACCCCATCTTATCTCATTTGTACAGCTAGTTACAGTGACCAATCGTCAAACACAGCAGTTGGGAGCAGTGATTACGCCATGTTGGGCAGAACTGTATACAAAAACTTTGTGGGAGAAAAATAGTTTTATATGAATGCAGACACAAACATCCCTCCTCTCTCCCACCCCATTGCTTAAAATGTATACATTTTTGGACATTAAGCATGTGCAGATAATTTAATATCTGATGCTACCAGCTGCAGCAGCAGTTGAGGGAGAAACTTCCTGTTTTTCCTCATGAATTTAAATTTTCAGGATTTTGCAAATATGACCCTCTATGTATTTTATTATTTTGCACCACATGCAGTCAAAACTGTGTTGGACAAAACTGCACTGGGAAAAATCGTATTCGGTGTGGCATTACTATAGGTAGAGTGTTGGATAGGCACATGCCATGCCAAAGGCTAAACCTGTATCCAAGTAGTTCTACCAAATTTCAAAGGATGTACAGTTTTAGAACGGATTCTGAAGCGGAAGTGGCCATGGTCAACGTTCCCATAAATAACCCCCATTACATCATAGTTGATATTGGAAACAAATGTTGTAATTTGCGGTGCAGGATTCTTCGCGTCCATCCCTGACTGTCGTTCTTGCGACTCACCTCGCACAGTTCACCCTGAGTGCATGCCGATACCTGTGCCTCCTGCGGACCACCATTACCCTCAAGTGAACCGCACCACTGGAGAGCCACTGTGTTTCTCGTTCATGAGGTCACTCCCTGGACAGCAGCACCTCGGTAAGTGGGGGGACAGGTTTCAGTTTCTGTAACATTCAGTTGTACAGCACAGCCTCTTCACATATTCTGCAGTACATTATTTTATTAATAACTTAATAGGGGTGGTAACTTTATAGTTTAGATACCATTTAAATGGCACAGCGTCAGTGTACGTGGATTTATTTTAAATGGCACATGGACAGTATACAAAGATTCTTTTTAAACAGTACAGGGACAGTACACAGGTATTGCTTTTAATAGGCATAGGGACATTATACAGTGATTTCTTGTAAATGCCACAGGGACATTGTAGAGGGATCCTTTTAAATGGCACAGGGATAATGTACAAGGATTCCTTTTTTTTTTTTAATATAGCTCAGTCACTATAGTGATTATTCCAAAGGTGGACAGTTGAAAAATCAGATTCAGTGTCTGGCAGGGCAGTGGATTTTCTATTCTCCACAATGCCCACCTAGCCATATGCCCCATTTGGTATGAAGGGTGAAGCAGACTGGTCAAGGCCTGCTGGTACTGTGTTAAGAACGTACAGTCATGTGCCGCATAACAACATTTCAGTCAATGACGGACCACACCTACGACAGTGGTCCCATAAGATTCTAATATTATAATACTTACCATTATGTTACACATAAAATTACTTTCACTGTCAATATGTTGACTTTGAGATCAGGCATTTTAGAATTTTCATTATGTTTATTTAAAAGCCAGAAAAATTTCAGGTGCAGAAAGAAAAGTTTGGCCGAAACATGTAGTAGGAAATAAAAATCACAGGTATGGGCCACATAACGACGTTTCGGTCAACGACGAACCGCATATACGACGGTGGTGCCATAAGATTTAATATTATAATACCACTGTGTTAGAATTGCCTGCATTATTCATTACAGTAACATGCTGTACAGGTTTGTAGCCTAGGAGTAATAGGTTATAACATATAGCCTAGGTGTGTAGTAGGCTATACTCTCTAGGTTTGTGTAATTACACTCTATAACATTCGCACAATGACAAAATCGCCTAACAACGCATTTCTCATAACATATCCCTGTCGTTAAACGACACATGACTGTAAACAGCTATACCCCACTGCCATGTGTCTGCATAGTATGGTGCTTAATTAAACACACAGGCAAGTTTACCCTATGTGTTCCTTGTTACTGTCAGACTCAACATGTTGCTTACACCATCATTGTGAGAACTGATGGGATAAGAACTGGTTGAAGTGGAAACATATATTGGACATTTTGGTTAGAAATCACAACTTTTGGGAGCCAGCCATGTTTCCATCATCAAGTGAAATTATTAAACCTATCTGGAAATAGGGATTAGTTCCATCTACTGGAACCAGTGCAGTAGGTTTCATACTTCCACATTTAGATAGATGTTTTTGTTACGGCATGTAGGTGCACGTGAACAGATCAACCAGAATTCTGCATACATCGATATTTCTCAAGTGTACGGCGAGCACTCATGCATGGCACGAGATCTGCGTGGCTATGGAGGCCGCCTCAATGTCACACGACACCCCATTAAAGGGAAGGATTTGCTGCCACAGTCGCCGCTTCATCCAGAATGTAAGGCTCCGTCTGGATACTGCTTTATCGCAGGTTTGTGTGACAGCCAACCAATATACTTACTTACTCCATGGAGCAGAGTCCTTCTTGAGGAGCTAACTGGTTTCAGCTAGTCAAGAAATTCCCCGCATTTTACGGAAACTGAAGGTTCATCACCACGTTCACAAGTACCTGTCACCTGTCCCTATCCTGAGCCAACTTGATCCAGTCCATACCCCCACGTCCCAATTCCCGAAGATCTGTCTTAATATTATCCTCTCGTCTATGCCTGTATCTTCCAAGTGGTCTCTTTCCCTCAGGTCTCCCCACCCAAACCTGCTAACAGGTATAGCAACAATAAATAATACAGGTCATCCAAAACAGATGCACTGACTTCAAATGCCTGTAATTGTTGATGTGTTGCACTTATAGTGCTATGTGGGATACCCACTACACTAGTAAAGTATGAGATTTGATTACTGCTCTCTTCTGAGATGTTTCATTCTGTTGTTGGGCAAGTGGCTCCTGATGTTTTGAAGGATTGTAGTCCTCTCATTTTCAGTGGCTAAGCAGTCAGAACTGGACTGCTGGACCATAGCAGATGAAAGCACCATGATCCTCCCAAATGTCAGGAACTGCTCGTCCAGTGCTGTGACATTCCAGCAGACTTGAATCTTTGGCAATACTGCTGTAAGAACCTAAAACTGTGTTCAGTAGGCAATAAACCACACTAATTCAGTCTAACACAACATAGGTTTATTGTAATTCAATTGGTGACCCTTACATGTATGCTACATGTTACAGCCTGTACTTGGAACATCCTTAGGAATGTCAATACAAAAAAAGCCATGCAAATTAAGATAAAATAAGAATGTAAGGAGCCCCTTTTTACACCACGTGAGGACCTAAATAAATAAAGGTCTTTATGTTATGTTTTTTGCACTGTGCATTGTAATATAATCATATAATGTAAATCAATAAAATGCACCGTTTTAAACTAAATTTAATTGTAATTTATATGCTGTCTTCTACCTGTACATGTTTTGAAATTGAGGGCTCATCTTCAGGATCAATTGTAATTAGTGCAGGTACAGTAAAATGTGTGGGGATTGCGGTAGCACAGAGGTTAAGGTGCTGCGCTACAAATCGGAAGGTCACTGGTTTGATCCCAGTTGGTGTCACTGGAATTTTTCATTGACATAATCCTTCCGTTCGCACTATGGCCCTGGGGTCGACTCAGCCTCTAACAGAAATGAATACCAGGAGTATTTCCTGGTAATAAAACGGCCGGTGCGTAAGGCTGACAACCTTACCACCATCCTGGGCCATTGTCACATAATATGGGAACCTTAACTTCCTGGAACCTTCTGGGCACCTCGGACCTGTAGCGGGACTGACTTACCTTTCACAGTAAAATGTGTACCTACTTACTAGATACATTCCTGAAAACAGTTATTGCTAGCTTTCCTGTAAAAAAAGCACCATTAAAACGGGATAATAAAAATTTATTAACAACTGGAATAAGAACATCATGCAATAATAAAAGACGACTACACCTTTTATGTAAAGACAACAAGGATCTTAAGTTGAAAAAGTACTACAAAAAATACTGTAAATTATTAAAAAAGATCATACATTAGCAAAAAATTATATTACAGTGCCAAACTAGCTAATTCAAACAATAAACTTAAAACAACATGGAATATAATAAAAACAATTACAAATAACCAAAAGAAATCAAATAACATGCTAATGGAAATTGAA
>Ga0123352_10016555_pt1 | contig 11749 bp, 7 predicted proteins | sample TergutLab28metaG_FD_89700 | JGI IMG/M metagenome (GOLD analysis project Ga0123352, IMG submission 89700) | Labiotermes labralis P1 segment gut microbial communities from Petit-Saut dam, French Guiana - Lab288 P1 | ecosystem: Host-associated > Arthropoda: Insects > Digestive system > Gut ...
CGGTCATAACTCCGTAACCGTCCAAAATCGGACACATGTTTATATGAACTTTTTTGATCACAAAGGCCTAGGAAATCACCTCCTGCAGTTATGCCCTAAAGTCGTGAAACACCCTGTATAGTGGAGCCAAGGTGAGAATATTCAATTTTTTAATTAGCTGTCTGCAAGATGTTCTTGAGCTTACTGCTACCATTGATCTTATCACTTATTTTTGAATTCTAAGTATTCTAGTAGTTAATTCACCCCTTGCTCCCCCCAAAATAATATACCAAACAGGAGAAGTGAGTGAAATTTTGCTAAGTAAACGTTTCAAATCAAATTCGGACTCAAAACATCCTTAAGAGATTTTATCACAAAAGCTACCTTACACAATTTACCTGCTAGTAACTGTACATGAGAGTGCCATTTTAGTGTTCATTCATTCATATCTGTAATTTGAATCCCAAGAAATTTTATTTCAGCTGTGTAATCCACGTTAATACTACTGTCTGCATTTGTTGGTTTAAATTATAGTAATAGTTTTATTTTATTACAAGGAAGAGAGTTCACAGCATGGGAAGTGATGCAGTTTAGTACTATTCACTTAATGTACACAATTTTCTGCTAGATACTGCCCAGGTTACCTTAACCTTCTTCTTTTCTGAAATATGAGTGTATTATATTTTAGAGTCATTGGTTTCTCAGTTTAGTCTTTTCTAGGACTCAGTATCTGCATTTGGCTGAAGTATACTTCAGTCTTATGATGCCCATGTCTTTGTAAACCTGTTGCTGTTTCCAGGTTGTGGTGGAATCCTAAGGAAGCCCTCTGGAAGGTTCACGACACCTGGCTATCCTCTGGGCTATCCTACTAACACAGTGTGTGAGTGGACAATTATAGTAGACTGGGGCCACAGCGTGGAGCTGACTGTTGAGGATTTCAGCATGCAAAATGCTGTAAATTGTTTTCTTGATTCCTTGACTGTGAGTATTTTAAACTGTAAAGTGTTTCTTATGAAGATTCTGAATTGTCAGTAACTGCATGGTGGTGCACTGTATGTGAGCTGAGGTATAGTCACACTTACAAGGAATTTTACATCTCAAAATTGTGTATGCTACTTCATGACTGACAAGGACAATGTCACTGATTAAGATTCCTGTGTCCTTGGATGTTACAACTTGTCAACTGGAAAGTAGTTACTAATTTAGAATTGTCAGTCTGTGTGTAGTTTTATATTAATGAGATTGTCTCTTCCATGCTCTTATAAACACAGTAATGAACATTCATGTTCCATAGAAGGTGGGGAATTTTTTGAGCAATTTAATTGCTAAGTAACCATTCAACAGTAAACATGGCAAAATTTTCCAGAAGACTTGAATCATCAGAAGCATTGGTGTGCCAACTTTGTATCTTGTAGTATTGACTGAGTTCTGACTTCTTTATATTAAAACATAAAATTGTCCTTTCGCGTATCATGAAGGCATAAGGCGGACTGGAACTACAGCTTAATCTTGGTGCCAGTTGGGGTTAGTGTGGTCAGCTTCATTGCTCAGTCATTTCAGCTCTGAGGAAAGAACACTGAATACACTTTGGGTGTTTTGGAGAAGAGATAAATCTTTTGCTCATTGAAAGAATCAACCTACATTCTCTTGGACATCCAGCCATAGCCTGGTCACTATACAGAACGGTCTCTGTCCCAGCACCTGTTCCAGTTATGTGAATTAAACATTTTCTTTTACTTCCTTCCTTCATATGTGGATTGAAAATTTTCTACTACTTCCTTCCTCCTTTTCTTTTTCTGGGTGTATTTTTCCCTGCACTTTGTATTCATGAAGCCTCTTCAGGAAAGCCATTCTTTGCAAGTACACTAATTATTTCTTTGCTAGTTTTTTACAGTATTTGTATATTAAGTGTTTGGTTATTCTTTAAATCTTCATTTTGTTATGATCCATCATTCAGTATCCTGTAAGCACTCATCAGAAAACAGAGGACATATTTGTGCCTTCTTGATTGTCATCTTTTTTTATTAACATCCAAGATTTGAATCCATATAAACACTTTGGTATAGCCTTTGTCCTGGAAGTTACTAGTAAAGTTTTATGTTGGACAGTTCCTTAATGTATGATGCATGTTGTGTAATTCTACAGAAATTTTTGACTTCTGGTTACATATCAACATAGCTCTTTCCAATACTTGTGTCAACGCAATAATGAACCTTAAAGCTAAATAACAGGTTGGAAATTTCTTTAATAACTTAGTGACTGTCAGCTTTTCAAGGACTGTGCTCCATGGAGTAATTATTTACTTAATCTCTCTATCCACTCTTCATTGTAGCCTAAATAATTGTAATGACTTGTGTGATCCATTATTTATCGTTTAAGGCATGTGTACCCATATTATTTTTCTCTAAGAGCATTTCTTTTGTTTTGGACTTAAGAAATTTTCATATTATGGTCAAGAAAAGTATTATTTAATTTAGATATTACCATCTTATAATTCTGTTTTCTACAGTTGATTTAATTGAACATGAGCATATTGATATTAATACCATTAATATAAAACAGTGCTATTTTCTAATAAAGTCGTGAGGTCACAGGTAGGAGAACAAACTTGGCAGACTCACAGACTTATTAAATTTAGCCAATGATGCATTTTGGTTCCTTGTTGAACAACATACACAAGTATGTGCATGTTCATATGTCAGGTGGTGTGACAGTTGAAAAGGTGATGCTTATTAAAGAGGCAGTTGAAAGGTTGATGGTTTGTGAAGACATTTCTCCCTCCCCTTATCAACTAACAGTAAATATAATTTCCCTGTAGCTTCTCTCAGTATTGCATGTATATGGTCATCAATTTTGCTTCTTTGTTTTGAGTAAGAAGAATGTGCAAAATGTGCCTGTAATGAAAGAGCTGCAGGGTCTTTATTTTGCTATTCTGTGATCTTATTCATGATAGTGAGCTGTCTGGTAGGCCTGTATATTCCTGTTTCCTGTTAGTGTGAGACAGTGTGTCTCATCTTCTGATTGTCATTGTTGACATTTACATTCATACATTGTGTGGCTTGCCATTGCAGTGTACTTCTATTTTGATGTTTAACCAGATAACTTTCTCACACTGTTGTTAATTATTCAAGTGTGCAGTTTAGTCCTGTGCGTCAGATGGTCCACATCACTGTCTTCAAGAACTGCATATAATGTGTCTGTACATTATACGCCATGTTTCTATTATCATATCTTAGCAGTGGTACTGCAATTGAAACTGGCCAGGGGTTGGATGTTTCAATGTTCGAATCCGGGGGGGGGGGAGATTTTTGACACTTACTGGCCTTGAGACTGAAGCAGCCTCCTGTACAGTGGGTGTTGGGTCTCTTTCCGTGAGCAAAGTGGTCGGGACATGGCACTGACCAACCACCCCCATCTAGTGCCAAGGTTAAGAATGGGTAGAGCCATACCTCTACTCCCCCCAGGACATGGCACTGACCAACCACCCCCATCTAGTGCCAAGGTTAAGAATGGGTAGAGCCATACCTCTACTCCCCCCATTGTGCCTGTGTGGCATGTTATTGGGCCAGTCAAGTCAAGTGAAGTACTACAGTTCAGTAAGTGTTTGCTTGGGGTTTTCTAACAGTGGCATACCCTGTTAATAGTTTTTGATATAGTAATAAATTCATAATTTTGTTGGGGTTGTCTCTTCAATGGAACAATTTTTATATATGCCATCTTTTTCCACAGTGCTTGATTTTGATGGAATAGGGTGCGACTCTTAGACAAACATATGATTGTAGTATCATCATCATCATCATCATCATATATCTTTTATGGAGTTGGGCCACTTGTTGACCCATTCCAGTCTCACATATCCAGAAGTCTCTTCAGTGGTCTACCATGATTCCTTCTGCCAGTTGGGGAGTAGTGTTTCAGACAGATTTTCTCTAAATGATTGTAGTATAGTATGTATAAATATTGATTTATGTTGTCTTCATTCATTATTGGATGGCTTATGTGCAGTAGCCGAGATTATTTCTTATGATACACAACATGTGAAATGTATTTTATCTTAGATATGACAGAGATTATTTGTAGTAATACATTGCAGATCTACGCGGGGACCGATGGTTCAGGTCCGCAACTTTCTCAGATGTGCCACACACATGAAAGTACAGTGGTGCCATCCAGTGGGAACTCCATGTTTGTGAGATTCGAAAGTGACATGGCATACAGTGGAAGAGGATTTAGAGCATCTTATAAGACAGTTGACTCAAGTAAGTCTATAATCACTGCTTCACAGAATTACAATTTGTTGCTCATTCTTTCATGTGAACTTTTCTCTGTGCTCTGTTATCATACATGATTTAAAGAGTGTTTATTTTCTACTTGAATACTTAGAGATCTGTAATACATAATGTTACAAGCCAATTATATTTAGGAGTACAGGCAGCCCTTGATTTTCGGACATTGGACTTCCAGACATTCGACTTTCAAACAACCCACACTTTCATACACCAGATTCGGACTTTCATACACAGATGACAAAAGAACATTTCAAGATATTGCTCACTGGCGCTGTGAAACTGAGTTTTGAACTGTATTTTATGTCTACTAAATGCCAGAAAGGCTGATGCCAGTGGCCACATGGACTAGTGTGGGTCTGCGGCCATTTGTTTGCTGAGATTGCGGTCTCAAATCCTGCTGGGGGCATGGATGTCTCTCTGTTGTGAGTGTTGTGTGTGGCCAGATTGAGGTCTCTGCGATGGGTTGATCACTCGTCCAGGTGTGTTCTACCAACTGTGGTGCATCTACGGTGGGGATTACACAAGGCTACTTTGCACACTACTCGCCATTGAGTTCAGTCACCAGCTAGTGAGTGAGCAGGGAATAAACTAGCCATGCCTGTGACACGCAGGAATGATATGCTGGGCAGTCAGGTAGTAGGGCTTTAGTTCATCATTCAACATCTCAGAGATGAACGGAAGAATTTTGGTGTTTTATCACAAGGTACTTACGGACCATATCAGTTACAGTGAACGGTTTACAAGTGGAATAGTACACTAGCCAGCGAGTAGCAAGTACAGTAGAGCAGAATTCAAAGTCACTCCATCAGATTTAGTCACCAGCAAGTTTAAAAGCTGCTAGTGAACTCTCTGGCAACTTGTGCATAGAGTAGCCCCATGTAATCCATGCCTAACTGAGTGTGATAACGAAGCTTCAAGAATGAGAAGGTCTAGGCCCACTAGGGCTATTGAACCATTAAAAAACTGGCAGAAGAGGTATGCAAGGTAAGTATAATTTGAGGCAAGACATAACTCTGGAAAGTTTATTGGTATTATTTATATTTTTTAACCCAACTGACAACTTTGATGTTGGTGTGGACATTTGAGTTTTCACGTTGGCTAATTTTGGTGTGGCCTTATGCTCTTTGTTATTGACCATCCTGATCACTTACTCTGTTTTAAAGTGAAAGGGTATTTCTGAAGGAATTCAAGTTTTGAATGTTCAGAAGCTGTATTCCTTCATTCTGCCTGACACTTCAATCTGTATGCAGTGCATCTTGCTTCTCCACTGACAGCCAGGTCCAGGGGAGTTAAACAGAGGGCTACTCAGAGTCTCTGTGGGTGTTGTTATCATGGATCCCACAGGTGCCCTCAGATAGCTAACCAATATGCTCCAAAGTAGGTTCTTTGCTTCCATTCTAGTCACCTTGGGCCACCAGACCAGTGATGCATACAGTATTTATGGCAGCAGAACTGTCTTGTACATCCATAGGGCCACTTTGGGGCTAATTCCCCAAGCCTTGCCCATAGCTCTGCTATATACCCACACAGAGGAGTAAATTTCTTCCTTCTGTCTGTGGGGTGTTGCTTCCAATTCATTTTAGTGTCCAGTAAGACTCCTGAATATTTCACCGAACAGGTGAAGGCAATTTATTTTCCCCCCTGAGCCTCAAAGGCACTATTGGTTGAGGTTTATATTTCCTGGTGAAGATAATAACGTTAGTCTTTAACCAAATTACTGTTAAATCTTTGGTCTCACTCTGTTCCTGTACAGTCTTCATGGCATTAATCATAAGATCCTCGGGAGTATTAAGGAAGTTCCCTGTGACTAAGATGGCTGTGTCATCTGTATAGCCATAAATCAGAAAACCTTCCTTTTTTAAGTCCTTTAAGAGGTTGTTTACCACACGGAATCACACACGTGGAGACAAAACCCCTCCCTGTGGACAGTCTTTATCAGGTTTTCCATCTGTGGTTGTGTCCCAATGACTGACAATCAAGCTCCCATCCACTAACATGTTCTCTGCCCATTCAGAGTGCTTCAGAAACTTCATGTGTAATCATGGCTTGCTCTATTGCCACCTTTGAGGTGCTATCAAAGGCCCCCTTGCTATCTGAAAAATTATCAATCGCATATCCTTAGCCTGTAGATATACCTCCACCTTGCTCACAAGATGATATAAGACACTCTCAGTAGATCTATCTTCCCTGTAGGTGTACTGGGAAGCAGTCAGTGGGTGCTTGATCAATGGTTTATTCTTCATTCATTTTCATTCATTCATTTATTTAGTATTCCAGAGATCCATCAGAGTGGATATAGAACTTGTCATTAGATAACAACAGGCATAGCACAAAATGAGTCTTGACAGTAAGATACATATGATAGTAATTTGTGATTATGATACATAAGTAACAAATCAAGTTTATACAAGGAAATGTGATCAGTTCAGAATATACAGTCAATGAAATACTTACATAATGTAACTAATAGAACTTAAAAACAATTCAAAAGTACTTACATAATGCACATAGAATCCTAAATCACCATACTACTATACAGTTCTTAATTCATGATTGATTAAGGTACTTTTCAATTGTGTAAAATGAGTAAGTGTGTAAAAATTTTTTCAGAACTATTTTATTTTTTTTGGTTACCAGCAACATTCTTAATCTCTAAGGGTAAATTATTAACCATTTTTATCCCCAAATAATAAGCTCCTGTTTGATAAATGGTTAAGTTTGCTTGAGGAAGGTATAAATTATTTCTTTGTCCAGTGCTTAATTGTGATTTTCATTGTTTGTCAGGAAAGTATTTTTGTTTTGAACCACAAACTTTAATAAAGATAACATATATTGTGATGTCAAAGGCAAAATTTGTAATTTCTTAAATAAGTTTCTACACGAAACTCTGTTCCCTCATCCCTCCATAATTCTAAATGCCTTATTTTGTATTTTAAAAATTATGGAGCTGTGCGATGAGTGTCCCCAAAGTATAATTCCATAGCTCATAACTGAGTGAAAAAAAGTCTAATAAATCACTTTTAATGACGAAACAGACATGTATGTTTAGGCATTTCTAATTATATAACAAACCTTACCTAACTTTTTCATAATTAAGTCAATATGATTATTCCAAGACAAAGTATTATTCATTATCACCCCCAGGAATTTTATGTAATAGCTGTTGGTGATAAAATTATTGTTGAAGCCTATTTTTAAGTTCACTGACATATTTCTCTTAGTTGTAAAGTGTACATAATTTGTTTTATTAAAGTTTAAAGATAACTGGTTTGCTCTTAGCCATTGATTTAAAGTTATAAAAACTATGTAAATGTTTTTGTTAAAATCTATTGGGTTTGAGTGAGCAAATAAGATACTAGTATCATCAACAAAAACTATAAGTGCTGAAGTTTTATTTATAATCTTGGGTAAGTCATTTATATATAAAAGAAAATGTAGAGGTCCCAAAATAGAACCTTGTGGGACTCCATGTCTTACTCTAGCCCAATTTGAAACTTTATTACTATTCTCACTGTCATTTAATATTGCCGTTCTACAATATCTGTTACCCGGATAAGATTGATACAGTTGAAAATCCTTGTTACTGATTCCATAGATTGAAACTTTATTACTACTGTTGCGGTCATTAATTATTGCCGTTCTACAATATTTGTTACCTGGATAAGATTGATAGAGTTGAAAATCCTTGTTACTGATTCCATAGAATTTCAGTTTCAACCTATCAACCAATCTCTCCTAAGTTTTTAGTAGGAAAGACATAAGGCTGATAGGCCTGGAGTCCTTGGCCATAATGTGGCCATATTTACCAGGTTTGGGTATGAAGACTACCTTAGTATCTCTCCAAGCCTGTGGAATATATCAGAGGGCAATATTTGCCATGAAGACTTTTTGTCAAGGGGACCAGCAATATTCCAAGTCCTTCCTGTAGTAGAATGGGTTATATCCCGTCTGTTGGAGGAGCCTTGTAGGGTTTGAATGACTTAATTGCTCATTCCACCCCCAAAGGATAAACCACGTTTGCTACTAATCCCAAAACCCTGAACTTATATTTGTCCCTTGGTCTTTGTTGTTCCCCCAAGCCCTGGATGGACCTCTGAAAACCTGGGAAGTGAACCTCCGTAAGACAGATCAGAGTCTTACCCATTGACACAGTATCAGTATCTAATTACATTGTTTTGGAAGAGAGTTGTGTTTGACTGATGGCTTTTATTTGTATTTTTCATGAACATTATACACAATGGCATAACTCAGAATAAGTTTGTAAATCCTAGAGGAACAGCCCGCCTGAATGGGAGGGAGGATGGGCCCCTGAGCTGATCTGTAGTCTTTTAAGAAAGTTACAAGTGTTGAAAAAGGGAATGAATATAAAGTTTTTTTTTTTTACATTTTGTTGACCATGTATCTCAGTATATTTATCTCAGTATTCAATCAACTTGATGCACACCTATAGGTGTGATGATACCAGAGGCTGTATAATGCAATTTCGACCTCCTGATGATGAGCACATGTGCTTGAAACATGTAGAGGCATGAAATAAAACTTATTGTGAAACAAATTTTGTGCATCAAATTGGTTAAATACTGAGATGAATATAAAGTGCTTGTTCATCCTTCCTGGTTTAAAAAAAGGAGAGCTTTTTAAATTATAATTGTAGCCATAGGGTATGTTGAGAATATGTTTAAAACATTTAGGAGAGGTGGAGAACTAAATTATTCTTTCCAGCCTTGTGCATATGAGGTATAAGTGTTGTACATTTACAGAACTAGCTATAGGGTGTCTAGATATTTGTCACAGAAAACGTAACTTTCCAATTTCAATTTCAATTTAAATTTATTTCATCCTTTTGACAACAATGTGTATAGGATACATCCATCATTTCTTATACTAAGTTTTTATAATTCTATTTAGCTAGTGCAATTCATATACAATATAAAAATATACGTAACTATTATGATTCAAATACAGTATAAAAACATACAACTTCTTTCTGCTAATACAGATAAACATTCATATGACTCTTCATACTCGTTACCCATTCATCATACCTCTACAGAAGTGAAGTACTTCTACACATTTAATATAAATCACACGCACACACACACAAAACATGTTTTTTCACTCCATACACTTAACATTTTCTCTTTGTCCACATTTACACCAAAAGTAATGTCAATAAACTAAAACTTTAAAATTTTCTCTATTAACTAAAAAATTTATATCATTCATACATTGCTAGTTTTATTAATAATTTGATTGTCAGTACCATACTTTTCTGTAAAATACCCTTTCAGGGTGCCTGCACATAGGACAAGTATTTATCCACTGAATAAAAGGTCTGTTTCAATAAAAAAGGCTTTAAGTTGTTTTTTAAAAGGTTTTTAATTCTCTGTGTTTTTTAAATAATCTGGAAGCTTATTGTGTAATTTTGTCCCCAAGTTAATTACACTCTTTTTAGAAATATCACTTCTACGTGTCTCATAATCATGTATGGCCAAATTTTGTTTTAACCCATTATTATTTACTTTAATGTAGTACACCGTTTCCATTATATATACACATGACACTGGCAGTATGAACCATGAGCTCAAGACAGGAATTTTAAGAACAGAAATATAATGTTTGATGTATTGACATAATTCATATTGCATGTTATAAGGGTTTTAACAAATGACTGGAAATAAAGTTTTTTTTCTCATAAAACTGGTTGAAGTTAAGAAACATCAAACATGTTCATTCATGTAAGGTAAAGTATCTTGACCACTCATATGACTGAATTGACTAAGTAAGTTTTAGTTTTGTCTGCATTTATGTAATTGTATCCAATCAACCATCTGGTTTTCTGTTTTTATGGGACATTCCAATGTGATATATGAGCAACAGAGGACAAATGGGAGCAGTCAACCACAATTATGTGTGTAATATTTTACCGTATATTTTATTCCAACATCTCTCACCTTTTAAAAAAAAACCATCCTCAGATAATGTAAAATGCATAAACATTGTCACATGCAACATAATACAATTTTTTTTTTAATGTAGTTGAGATCTCTACTTTAGTATATGCATTGTTAGAGATGAAACCATATGAAACTGAAAAAGTAAAGTATATTGAAATGTGTTAAAATAATTAACCAGTATGACTAATGTTCAAGGAAAAATCTTCAGTACTAAATAGGTTTCAAAAGATTAAATTTTGTAATTAGTGTGGAAAAAAGTACTAACTGAAGAGGTGTAGTTTTAATATGTAGTTATTCTCCTTGTCTCCTTGAGTCAGCTGTGAATGTGTAATAAAAACCATAACCCTTGTGACATGTCAGATGGGCATCTTATAATTACAAGGCTTACACTCAAATTCTCTGAAATGTTACGTGAAAGGTTTTCAGTCTTACAGTTATGAGGGTTACACTTAATTTGTTTACTTTACTTCAAGTTCACAGTTGACTGGAGAAGAAGGAAAATAACTAGATATCAAAACTACACCTTTCCAGTTATTAGCTTCTTCCAAAATCAGTACAGAATTTAATCCCTTGAGGCCTATTTAGTAATAAGATATTTTGTTTCATTTTAACAGTACTGTTTAATGATCTTAATATATTTCAATACATTATACTTTTTTGATTTTATGTGATGTCAGCTTTTACACTGCATAGAATACTGTAAAATTTAGATGTCAGCTACATAAAAAAGAAACACTGCATTGTGTTGAATATTGATAATCTTTCTTTCAGTGTATTTATTGCCTGATGAAGGCTCGAACATGTTGCAGTAAAATATACAACAAAATATCCTAAACATAGCTGTGACTGACTGCTCCTCTTTCTCCAGTGTTGCATCTGGTTTTAATGTATGAATGTGCAGACTGATACACACTTGTGGCAGATGGTATGCTTGACTCTGGTTATTATAAGATGCTTAAAATATGTTTCAGATTTAAATAGAAGAAATTCATGAGAAAATCCTGCATATTACTTATTTAAACAGGGATTTTTTTTATATGTAGAACTGAGCACTGAAGATCAGGTAGAGTCATTTACGGTAGACAACAATGTCATCATTTACTCTAGAGCACGCAGTTTCATTTTTAAAAAAAACTTGCTGTATATTCCTATATGATGGTCCACTGTGCTAAGTGGGCATCATTTTATTCCACTGAGCACATAAGAAAGATCTTTAACTATTTCATGTCCAGTAGTTCTTCATGGCAGAAGGCCTGCTTTGTTGCCACTAATTTGATAAGGAGGAAATTTCTTGATATTTTTATTCCCTATGTAAAAACTTTCCCTATCTTATGTTACTCAAATAACTAATTCTATACTTCCTGATTTTTGCCAATTAGGGAGTAGGAGCTTCTTGACTTCTATTATTATTATTATTATTATTATTATACGATATGTATGTCTCCTGTCACAGGCATTTCTTCCTGGTACTTCTCTTGAACCAGCGGTGATCCCCACCGCTCAGGCTTCAAGCTTCACATTGCA
>Ga0123352_10016556_pt1 | contig 11748 bp, 7 predicted proteins | sample TergutLab28metaG_FD_89700 | JGI IMG/M metagenome (GOLD analysis project Ga0123352, IMG submission 89700) | Labiotermes labralis P1 segment gut microbial communities from Petit-Saut dam, French Guiana - Lab288 P1 | ecosystem: Host-associated > Arthropoda: Insects > Digestive system > Gut ...
CACGGAACCTGAAGGTTCATTACTGCACTCACAAGCGTCCGCCACCTGTCTCTATCCTGGGCCAACCCAATCCAGTCCATATACCCACATCCCACCTCCTGGAGATCCATCCTAATATTATCCACCCATCTACGCCTAAGGTCTCCCTAGTGGTCTCTTTCCCTCTGGTTTCCCTACCAAGACCCTATACACCCCCCTCTCCTCACCCATACGTGCCACATGCCCAGCCCATCTTATTAATAACCCCTGACCTACATACAATAATATAAGAAATTAGAAATATACCTACAGTGTTACAATACTGGTGCATTAGCTCCTTTTCATTCATTGCCTTGACAACAAAACTGTTCACAGAAAAAGCTTATTAGATATAACATGTTTTTCATTTTTGAACACTCAAGTAATTAGATGAAGGCAGTATGTTCCTTTGAATTGATGGTTAACTGTTTACCAGTAAATATAGCACTGCATTTCAGGAGACCTGAAACTGCATCCATGTCACTGAACACGGACTATTTTCAATATTGTAAATTAATAAAATCAGGCCTGCTCAACCCCTAACTTGCAGGCAACATGTTGCCCATGGAGACAACTGAAACAAGAAAAGACACTTAACCAGTACACCAAATTGATCTACATACATTTTTTTATTTTTTTTAATAGTTCTGCATACTAATTACCTTTACATTCATTTACTTCAACAACAAATCTTAACTAATCCCTCACAACAGTCATTCTTGAGAAGCAAATGATCACTCAGTTAGTCAAGAAATGGCACCTGAGTGTTCTTTAAATACAAAGTCTATTGCTGAACAGCTACACGCACTTAAGAGAATCTCAAATTATTTTTCCATGTAGTTCATGAAATATTTGTCACAATGAAAAATGTCTAAGATAACAGTTACGTGTTAACAGGACTTACAGTCCATGTTGCGAACCAGGTTTTTTTATGATAAGCTATGTGGAGGAAAGCAATAAATATGGATGTCATTTTAAGGAGTTATATTCAAATTACATGAACTAAGATTAAATTTTCCTGACAATTTTCAATTTAGCCTTTTCAGCTCCCCCATTGCCTGGTTTCCAGAGTTCATCAAGATCTGCTCAGTAGTAGTTTGGAGATAAAATGGTGGCAAAACATCTTTCCTCCACGCATTAATATTGTGAACTATGTAACATGAATGCACCCACCGAATACCAAATTTGTCTGTGACACATCTTGATTGGTGATGAGACAATGAATAATTATTAACATCAAACATGGAAGTAATGGAGTAGTTCTTGTATACCAAATCACAGCACCGTGCCTTTCATATGGTTTTGGCACAATTTATTTCATGATTAGGCCTGTATATAGCAGGAGAATAAATATATAAACAATATAACACGTTTACTTTCAAATAAACATACATTAATAATAATATGATAATTACAACTTCACACAAACCTGGCTCAATACCATCACCAATTCATAACACCTATTATTTCATTAAGTAGTCAATGTAGTGTGAAAAAGACGGACATACAAGAATAATAAGTACACAAGCACACAGAAATGCAGCATGTCACTGGAAGTGTACACCCTTCACCGCTGGTATCACATTACATGTGCACAAGACACACACCTGATTTGTAAGACTCAATTATCCTGTATACAGAAGCTAGGAGAGGGTACATTAAACATTCCATAGAATGCTTACTGATATGATTTTATGGAATGCAAAATATGCAACAGATATGCATGGACTGGTGAGGATGATCTTTCAGATACGCTGATGTAAGTAATGCTTCCTACATAAGAAAATAATCTACAAAGTGGAGAAGATGATACTTCTGAAGTTTACTGAAAAAAATAAACCATCAGACCCTACACCTCCTGAAAGTCACTTCTGAGCACAGTGTTCACAATTTACTTACTCTTCATTCAGTTGTTGGAGGATTATAGATACTTCGGCACACCTTTCCTGTGACTGTGCATTCATTTTCAAATTTCTTTCCACTTTTATTTTGTGATTATATAATAAATTTTATATATATGGGTCACGTGAGTTATTGTGATGTGTACTGAAAGAATGTAAAAAACATACATAACGAACAATAAAATAGGTAACAACAGAGAGAACTAAAATGAGCCCGTGTAGATTTTATACTCTACTAGCAAGTTCTCAAGAAGGACTCTGCATGAGATTACTTAAATATGCTACATAGGGTAGTCAATAATATGACTTAAACCAAGGAGTTCTCGAATTGTGTGACACTGTCACTGCCTTAAATAACAGAAATTTGAATAGCTCCTCCATGATGAAATGCACTGATGTCATTATGATGAATGTCCGACAAGTCCAGCACATTTACATCTACTGGCGTCTAAATGGGTTGGTAGTCCAAACCTTGCTGTTACTTGTCTTTTGTCTGTTGGCTGTGACACACTGTATTTAGCCTGCACAACAACCCAAAATTCAGGAACAGCCATTACACAAAATTTTGCCATCAGAGAAGTCCAAGAAAAGCGATCAATATGTATGTCCAAATTGGTAACAGCAAGGATATCCTCTTTTAATTGAGTACTGATTCAGTCACTAATCTGATCGGCATCGCCAAAATTATGTAATTAGTCAATGGATGAACTCCACCTGGTGCCACAGTAGCAGACATTATTACTGTTGTTACATCACTACATTTCAGAATAACAGGATAGCATTAAATGGATTCTTATAAAGGTGATGGTGTAGACTGAACTCATTTGACTCTTGAAACGGTCCAGTGACAAGCTCTTGTGAACACTGTAACAATCATTCAGATTCCATAAAGGAAAAGAATTTCTTTGACCACTTTACTATCTACCAGCTGCTCAAAAGGGGTCTGATCAACTACATATTTCCCCAAACAACAGTACAATGAATGTAAGATTATGCAAATCCAAGTTAGGAGTTTTAGCTTTATAATTTATCAGTCCCACAGTGGGAGTTACTATATCCAAACTTATAATATTCAAAATTTATTTTCTCATTGATATTTTCATGATTAGTTTTACACCACAAAAGTTCCGTACATAAATGCCATCAGAGTAACACCTCAAGATGCAATAACACATAAGCATCTTTATATCTTCTGTAGAACTCTGATGACCCTGTATTCCTGCAATTAAAAATGTCCTTATTTAATTTCTACATATAGGCATCCTTTGTAAGCCACACATCTGCTCTAAGAACATGTCATATTGTATATTGGTATTGAGCTTCACATTTCTATATAAACATTTCATGAGATGAAAAATGCCTATGAAGTATGAACATTTTCATGGGATTATCCAGGTATCAAGCATACAATAATAAGAGAAATGTTATTTTGTTCGAAAGTAACTCGGCACAGCACCATTTGTGTTTCAACATATCAAGCAAACATGATCACTTGTGGAGACACAAAACCTGGTTGCATGGCTGAAAACCCTTCTAGTTCCATATCTAATCCACACAGACAATCAGCACTGCACACACTGGCTCACACTTCACATCTGGAGCTGCCCTTACATGTCATCTCAGACTGTAGTTCTACTTGAATCTCCTGCTAACTTATCTACCAGCTGAAAAGGAAGCACAAAAAATTGTTATAAATAGTGTAACAATGGCCCTAAGGAACAGACTGCTCCACATGCTCAGTTGTAGCTGGTAAGATAACATTAAAATGGATGTTATAGAAACAGGGTGTGAAAGTATGAATCAATTAAAATGACTCAGAATAATGTTGAACAGCAAACATTCCCATACATGGTAAACATTTCTTTAGACTCCACAGAATGAGGTAATTTTGTAACTGACTGCACTAAATATAATCTTTTCAAGGAAGACCTTCCACTACAGACTTAGATGCCATGACAATGCACAATTAAATTCACAAAGTTCACTTCTTTTCTGGTCTCTTCACCATCAGCGAGTAGAAACAGAAGTTCTAAGAATCTGTTGTTGTTTCATTGGTCAACTGCAATCATCTATGCCTCCATTTCTAGTGCAATCTATGACATTTATTAAAAATCTTCCCATATACTAGTAACTTTACACATTCTTCGCTTCACAAGGAGTGCAGCTGGTATAGTGACTATGCTACAAGCCACATGACCAAGAAATCAGGATTTGTTTCCCAACAGGGGCACGAGATTGTTCTCCTTTCCACAGCACCCAGACTGGCTGTGATGCCAACCAGATATCTACTCAAAGCACACTGGAAGTGCTTGCCATGGGGGTAACGCAACTGGACAGGAAAATGACCACTCATCTCCACATAGTGACATGGTTAAGAATATGTGGAGTTGCATGTCCAGTCCACCATACACCTTCATGGCATGATGCATTTTTAAGCACAGGACTTACTCTAACTTCTTGTATGTTTCCATAATAAAATGCAGTATATTTTTAACAATGGTCATCATTATAATCATCGTGATGTCATACACACACATTGTTTCAGTGCCTGAAAACATTAATCATGCAATATGTATCTGTAATAGTAATAGAATCACAATATTCCGTATGAGACTTCATAAACATTGCAGCTGACTTAAGCTCATAATGGTACAAATATTTCTATCTACTGTCTTGAAAGAAAAACAATTCAATTACAAGCTTGACAGACCAATTCTACTGAACAGAGAAGAAAGTAGATCAGCTTATTAAAACATACCGCTCGAATTCCTGGAAAATTTAATAGTGTTCCTAGAACTGGAACCCGCCTCAAGAAGTTGATTGCAACAGGGAAAAAGCCACTGAAAAAAAAATACTATGACTGTACAATCTTAAGCTTTACAGAATTACAAAAAGTTGAAAATTTGTTCCATACTGACATGGCTGACTGTCTCAGATGACTTTGTTAAATTGTGCTACTTAAAAAAGATGCTACTTCTTAAAAATGAAATAAAGTGGACTTTTGAGATCATCAAGTTATCTGTGTGTGTCCAGTTTCAATTTTTGGACCATGTAACCAACTTTCAAGAAACATGGTACAAATATATGCCACTGAAAAACAACCCATTAATCCCCCCCCCCACAGTAACAAAATAGCATAAGCCCAAACTTGTGACATGGGAGCAACAAAATTTCCACTTACTTTTAGGGCCCTCAAAAGATGTATGGTAATAGACTTGGGAAGACTAAGCAACTCACTTGTCTTCTTCCTTCAAACACAGACTCACTGGTGATGAACTGTGAATGCATGCACATCTACACATTTTGACTCATAAGGCACAGGGTGCCCCCCCCCCCTTTCCCATTCCCCCCAAAAAACAGCAATCCAACACTATCGTAGCTGACGGTGGTTAGCATAACCATGGGCAATTTGTTTTCACTTGTTTTAGACACTTACCCTGTGTCTAATCTTATTTCTGAAACCATCACCAAAAAATCACTCTACTGAAGAATGCATGCATTTCCTTGTTACTGGAAGAAAAAGCTGTGGCAATTAAATGGGAATGAATGACTAATGATACACAATGAGACACTATGTTGCAAAAGGTGGGGTGAAGTTCATTCTGTCAGCATTTGCAAAACTCTAGAACTGAGGTTTTCCATGCAGTGGTTATGACTGAATTTTTTCAAGTTTTGATGTCCATGACAAAAAATGGAGGTGGGTCAATACGAACAAGAATATCTTGTCACAATAAAATGCTGCATGTCAACCACACATCACAGCACAAGCAACATAAAAGGAACAAAAATAAAATAATATGAACACAGAATAGTTCATTAGTTGCCAGCAGGTATTATAGTACATATATCAGAGTCTATGAAAACATGGTTATTTAAATCCCTGACTAAACTGGATTTAACAAATTGGATAAAATTTGGCAAGAAAATAGCTCTTGCTATAGGCATTAGAACAATTCTCCTGATTCATCGGAACCTAGCACCTCCTTTTTCGATTCCACAGAACTGAATAATACATTGGCCCCAACTACCTTATATTTGATGGTAGGCTGATTGCAGTGTGTGAATGTTCAGGTAGTGTATGAATTTGCTGTTTCAAACTCTCACCTAATGTTTCTTAAAATAATGAACTTCCACCACATCATATACACCTAGAAGGATACATTCCAAGCCGCCTGGAAGGGTCTGTGTTTTAAAGAACTGTGTTAACCTCACCAGCAATTTCAAGTGTGCATGTTTTATACCAGAGACTATTTTAAAATCTTCGTTCTGGTACACAATAATTTTTATTTAAATCCTATCATTAGAGTGGCTTGATTTTCAAAACAAAGTTTCCAACAGGACATTACAGTGTGTTATTATTCCATTTTTTGTTATTTTATTGTTGCAATGTGTGTCTGAATTGCTTGCTGTGGCTTGATAGAGAACGGTACAGCTTACCGTGGCATAAAAATTATACCATAACTTCTACATTTCCATCTCAAGCACTGTGTAAAGAATTTTATGATATTCGGGAAGTACTGAGACATGATGCTTGAAGACAGGCACTACATACCTGAAAAGCAACACAAAGCCATATGTCTCAATAAGCATTCCAAGCAGGGGCCAGCCCAGCAGTACTACAGTTATCCCACCAAAAAATGCTACTGATGCCTTTATTTTATGCTTCTGGAAAAAAAATCTGAAGGTTCGTTCCAGCCCAATTACACATGCCAAGCCTGCAATGAATAATATCTGAAAGAAGAAAATTAATTTCTATAAATAACAAATAAGTAACACACAGTAGAGCTCTGATTACATTAGACAAAGAATTTTCAGCCTTAGTCTATGCTTCCCATGAAGTCTGTCCATGTGTCCCCAATTACTGCTTCTTAGCTGTTCAGTCAGACTGATTTAGAATGCACTGTTTGAATCCTGAACCAAAACTGTAAGATGCAAGTATAAAATAACACAGAAGTCAACAGTTTTCACATATTACTGAAAACGATAGATTCTGAATGCACCGGGAAGAAAGTGCCCAAGAAATAAATTCAAAAAAGCTCAAAGAACTATTACTTCAACAACAAAAATTAGGAATAATGCCAATTAAACTGACTGTGTCTATGAAGAAGGCTACAAATGATACTGAGCTTGGTACAACTACAAGCACGAGAACCACTATTAAACCTCTCATGACTGAAGGCAGAATATTTCTGTGCATGTATATTGGCCTTGCTGTGATATCACCCATGCTTCTAAAGCTGTATAAATATCAGAAACCCAACTGCTGGAATGCTACATGTAACAGATGAAGCTAAACATTCCACTTGTGCTGCACTTCACTGAGTGTTTAGTACTAATGTTTTATACTACAAAAAAAACTGCTAACTACTTAATAGGAATGGGAAATTCATAATTTTCTTTACAGTCATTCTATTCATATTTCAGATTATGGTTTATCCATTTAGTTCTTATCCATCTCTTTAAGAGTGGTTTAATTTACCAGTTATCACAATATTGTAATGCTGCTCCAATAGTTCTCTCCACACCCTTTACCCATAATTTAAACTCACAGGTTCCAGATTGAAGATAGTATTGACTTCTGGATAGTTGTTTCGAACATGAAATTATATTGTATATTCAAAATTTTGTGAATACTGCCATCAAGGTGGTTTGTTGCTTTTTCTTTAACAACTATACTCTTACTGTCAAAATTTTAAGACAGTAATGCCATACTAATTCACCAACTGGGGCTAATTAGGATGGCAATGGCCATGCCCTGAAAAGAACAGTACATTTTCCTACATGCCAGTGACAAATGGAACATTTTTAATGCCACTATTCTATGAACATTTTGTATTCTCTTCCTCAATAAAGTTTAAAACTGAAGATGCAAAATTCATCTTGCTGCCTAAATAAGACAATATATTACCAGCTATGATCATTTCTCATTTTCATGAACAGAGCAGCAAGCACTGTTTTGCAGGGAGAACCCAGTTTCTGAATTTGTGATTTGATCAACCAGGTTATTAATAACTCTTGTAACTGAAATAAGTTAAAATAAAAACTGCAACTCACATTTCCTATTGCCAGCAGACCTTTATCAAACAGAAGCAACACACCAAGAAAAAGAAATGACACACCAAATCCTGCAAGACCTACTCCAATTTCTGTAACAGAAAACTTAGAATTATTTCCCTAAATAAAACTAATCATGGTCTAAGTTTGATATGAAAAAAATTCTGAAATTTGCTTTCATCAGACAACAACCAAGAGAAATCAATCCTGTTAGCTTGTCAAGCAAGCTGCTATAGGTAATAACGACTTTCACGTGTGTAATCAACGTGTTAAAAACATGCCTGCAATGTATTTAAATGCAAGTGATGAAATGTGCACAGCCTGCAATGTTGATGTCTAGGAAAGACTTCTTTTATTTGTGCAACATTATTGCCGATATTTTAAGTATCATGGAAACATTTTATCTCAGCAAACAAGTTTTATATGTCCATACCAATGAAGTATTTTCTACTGTTTCATATGAAATGCAAGTAAAACTGACGACATTAAGTGGCTCGTGTAATGCCATTTATCTGCACTGAAGTTGCAAGTGAGGAACCAATTCACGTTAACAAGAACGTCTTAAAAAGTTACATGAAATTACCAACATGACGTCCCATGAATTATACTTACTTTGTACATCAGTTATTTCAAACATGATGAATACAAACAGACCAATATGTTCTTCATAAATTTATAACCTAAAATTCCACGTCATTAAGAACATGGCATGATTTGACAAACAGTACAACTGTATGTAGGTTCAACAAAAACAATATATTTGATAAAATCCTCAGGAGGAAGAAATGTTCATATAATAATATGTATTATAATTCAGTATTGCAAGCATATATGTTACACAGGAAATGCAAAACTGGAACCAAAATGAGGCCACACACCACTACCCTGCATTATTCAAATTCTCAGAATACTATCGCGATCCTGCCAAATGAGAATCATAGACCAAAGAATCTAGCGCATGTAAGCCTTGAATTTACGGACTTCAATTGGCATTGCAGGAAATTGCAGGTGTGGATCTTGAAGTCGAAAACAAAGAGACAAGTGATTCGAGGTCCTGGAGGCTGTAAATATGAAGTTTATTGCCTGTTGGGATGTGAGGCCACGTATTCTGGCAGATGATCCGTGGTCAGAAATATACCGACGATACGAAAATGCGGTAAAGCTTATGCGAGGGTGTTGGCTATAAAGTAACGGTCGTAGATGCACAGATTACAACTTCACACAGACTGGTATCGGTTACGTAGCTCTTGCTATCTGCGTCGCATGCCGAACTGCTGTCGGCATGGTGTGTGCAGGTAGAGTGTACCACCTGTTGAAGTATTTAGAACTATATAGCACTAAATTAGGTAACGCAGCTTACTACCATACCACATCTACTCCACCCAGTTAAAAAACAACCTCAAAATCATAGAATATTTCACAACGTTAGTCTTCGGGGATATGGGACCACGTAATCTGATTAGCAGGTTCAGAGGGTTTTCATCGGAACATACTGCCTGCGTCTTCAGATGGCCTGTGAATGTAGACTCCTCTAAATGCAGCTCCAAAACGTTCATAATCAGTACCAGACTAAACGGTATCCCAAAAAAGGGTCTGTAAATTGAAAGAGGAAACACTAGATCGCACTCAGTGGAGAAATCGCTTTTGAAGATGCTATGGACCTGTCATAAAATAGACCACAGAATGAACGCATAAAACGAGACAGCGTTACGTTTCCTAACCAGAGTAAGTACCTCAAATCCTGTACCAAAAATATTAAGAACGGCTGACGGGTGGGTTGAAATGTCAAGGGAAAATTTACATGAAGTGCAGTATGTCTTTTACCCACACAGCAATTTATATCACACCCTTTCTCCACCGATTTTGTAGCGCGTTTCATATTTTGCTTCTCAAAGGAAGTGTGGAACTAGATCTGAAATACGTAATTGTTACAAACATTGTCATTTTAGTGCCACATTTTAGGTTCAGGACCACATATGATGAAATTTACAGTTCTAGAAAAATATCACAAGTACAATTACACACACATGTACGCATCCACGTACTAGCGCATACATAGACACATTCAGACACTTTTAAATCTCCGTGGCAACTACATGTACCACTTGTTTCAGTACTTACAAACTTTGTATTTTATCTACAGAGTGGCTGCGACAATAAACAGGGATTATTTTGATAAACAACATCAACCAGTTTGTCTTTGGATTGTACAGTAGTGTGTTTATTGCGAGCTAGGACCTGAATTTTCATACATCCGTATATTAATAATGCGCATAACTACCATGACGTGTACCAACGCTCTGCAGACGCACGTCGTCTAGAGTTGCCAGACAGCATGGCTGCGGCCGGATCTATGTCACTAAGCAGCTCGCTTACCCACCAGCTGTGCGGAATCAGAACGTGTTTTAAGTCCAATGACCACCTGCATGCAGCACAACACCTGGTCTAGTTGAAGCTACTGAACATGGTGTTATCACTGTCATTCGTAGTATGAGATTTGAGTCCGTCATGGAGATGGTTATGGAACTTAATGACCCCATCTTTGAGGACGCTAATTGTTTTATTAGGGTCTGGGAAATGCGCACAAAATTTTGGGGAGGAAATCTTTTGGAAAACCTTAATTTGGAAGACCTGCAAGTGATGGAAGAATAACATATGAAAGATTTTAGGGCGATGGGTTATGAGGATAGCAGGTCAATTGAAACAAGTACGTCAAGGCCAATGGAGGACTTTCATATTAGAAGAGTTGAATATTTTAGCACATTTATTATTATTATTATTATTGAAGTCAGCATTACGTGTTTACTGTGAATTGGAAAATTAAGGTGTAGCTATTCAGACGAATTTTAATCTTCCGACGATTAATTTACCAGTAGCATTGACATAACACAGACTGTGCAGTTTTACTTACTCTGAAGCTAGTATAAGTCAGAAAATATAATTGCCGGTTTTCTAAGACAGTTCTAATTCTACGGTATTTCAGAAATTATAGACTTTAGAGGAGGCCATTTAGAGGTAAAGCAATGCTCCCCGAGCTCCAGGAACACTGTACAACAAGTGGAGATACGTACAAAATGTCGTGGTTCAGTTGTATGCACTACTGTTTCTTTTTCCAGAGGTCATGGTTTTCCTTAGTGCCTGCAACCAAAACCCGGGATAATATCTCAAATTGGGCCACAATCGCCTCCTTCCAGATCCTTTCTAATTAATCAGTTATGAATCAAGCGACCATTCGACACACAACTATCTCGTGCTACTACAAGCTCTGCTACATAAACCAAGAATAAACGAGTAAGGCCTACACAATTTGCAACCGACCAAGGACTTCTGTATGGATACCTGTATCAACAAATGTTGAGGGTTAGTGTTATATAATTATAATAAATTTTATACGTTGGTTTCTTGCCTGTCTATAAATAAGAATACATAATTTTGTCTATTTTGCTTCGCATATTAAGGGCCGTCGTCTTGTATCATTGGTACTGCCATGTATGAAAAATTTAGTATCCACCACCGTACGTGTCTCTAGTGATTGGGGTGGGGAGAGTGGTCTGGTGACGTATGATTGTCTGGAGGGAAAAAAATGCAGTGGCAGATTTACCTCTCATTTACTTAGTGTACTTCATCTTTCAACGTACTCTTGTATATGGCCCTATTAACAAAAATTATTTTCAAGATGTCCATAAACTTTTATGGTTAAACATACGTGGGAGCATGTTAAGGAAAATAAAACATTTAAGGTTATAGGAAAGAAACAGTAATTAGATGGTGTTAA